>OGMX01000454.1_pt1 | contig 28173 bp, 30 predicted proteins | sample 1573351 | NCBI WGS metagenome assembly OGMX01 (sample SAMEA2581926, study PRJEB24529) | metagenome | biome: Human gut stool | place: China | collected 2011 | reverse complement strand
AGCGCTACAGTTGCAGCTTTAAGGCTGGATGCCGTTGCTGCTGCAGGATATGGCGTATCCCGGTCACGTATGGCTGACGAGATCAAAGGCCAGAATGTTAAAGTAAACTGGAAAGAGGCCAAGAACGCAGCCCAGCCGGTCAGCGAAGGCGATATCATTTCTTTCCGCAGCCGCGGCAGGGTAGAAGTAGCCGAGATCAGGGGCACTACCAAAAAAGGTCGTTTAAGCATCACGCTGAAAAGATATATTTAATGGGGAGGGTATCACGATATGTTGACACCGTTAGATTTAAACAATAAGAACTTTTCCAAAGGCTTCCGCGGATATGACACCGAAGAGGTCGATGAGTTTTTTGCCAAAGTTGCCAAGGATTTTGAACGCCTGTATCAGGATAACGTAGAGCTTAAAGATGCTGTGGAACGAGTCAGCGCCAAACTGGAATACTATCAGCAAATGGAATCCACCATGCAGAACACTTTGGTCATCGCACAGGAAACTGCCGACGAAGTGAAAAAGAACAGCGAGCAGAAGGCTGCCCTGCTGGAGCAGGAAACTGCCATGAAATGCAAAGAGATCACTTCTGAATGCCAGGCTGCTGCTGCTAAAGCAAAAATGGACGCTGAAATCGCGGCGACTCAGGCCAGGACAGAAGCAGAAGCTTATGCTGAAAAACTGCGCAGCGAAGCTGAAAGTGAAACTACAAAATTGCGTAATGACACGCTGGCGGAAATTGCCAGACTGCGCGGCGAAGCTGAGGCCGAGCTGAAGCAGATGAAAAATGAGACTCAGAATTTTGTAGACAAAATGCGCAGTGCCGCCGAAGTAGAAGTCGCTAAAATGAAAGTAACTACAGAGGATCTGTGCAAAAAAATGTCGTCGCAGGCAAAAGACGAGGCCAGCGATGTTTTGGCACAGGCACGTGCCGAAGCACAAAAGCTGACCAGCGAAGCCGACGAACGCTACAGAACGATGATTGCCGATGCCGAAGAACGTTCCAGAACACTTTTGGCTGACACCGACGAAAAAGTAAGAAAAATGATTTTTGAAGCAGAAAATAAAGCTGCTCTCGCAAAAGGTATCTTTGAAGATCAGGTCAAAAAGGCCGCTGTGCATCGTCAGCATATGATGAGCATTTTGGAAGGTCAAATGGAGCTTTTGAAAAACTTTAGCGAAGATACTGAAAAATAAGCGAGGTCGGCAGCATGATTATTTTGGTACGCCACGGTGAAGCAACTCATCATACAGAGCATTTGACAGGCGGTTGGACCGATTCGGAGCTTACGGCTGCGGGAAAGGTTCAGCTGCAGGCCGTTGCGTCCAAATTAGCCAAAGATTTTGCAGGGCAAAGCCGTGATCTGCGGATCCTGACCAGCGATTTGAAGCGGGCGGAAGAATCAGCCCGGATCATCGCCGTCAGGCTGGGGATCAGTAAGCTGGAACCGTATGAATTTTTGCGCGAAAAAAATAACGGACAGGCGGCAGGCTTGACTGAAACGGCTGCCAAAGCTTTGTATCAGCAGCCGCCGACCTTAAAGGAACTGCATCACCGCAACTATCCGGGCGGCGAAACGCGGCAGGAATTTTATGACCGTAATGTGCAGGGCCTGATAAAATGCGCTGATCTGGAGCGGGAAAATCTTCTGATCGTAGCCCATAAAGGCACGATCCAAAACATCATTTTCCATTGGCTGGGGCTTGATATAGCTGCTGTCAACGTTTTAAATTTTTCTGTCGATATCCTGCCGTCCAGCGTGACGGTCCTGGGCATCAACAAATGGCGCGAACATGCTGTGTTCAGGCTCAACGATACCTCACATCTGCATACTGACAGCGGTTATGGCATCTTTGAGTTTAAATATGGCAAATACCATTGACTATAACTTGTATAATGGTGTATAATGACTTTGTTTTAATAAAAGCAGCAGCGATGACGAAGACAGTAGCCTGCCGGGCACAGTCAAGCGAGTCGGGGGCAGTGCGAGCCCGATCGGAAAGATGGCAGGGGAAGATCACTTCAGAGCTTCTGGGCTGAAAACAGTAAGCCCGGACGGGTAACACACGTTATGGTGTTTCGAGTGGCAGGCATCTTAAGTCTGTCATGAGGGTGGTACCACGGGTTTATAGTCTCGTCCCTTTTTGGGAGCGGGGCTTTATTTTTTTGGAGGTGTACACATGGATTACAGCAAGACCCTTAATTTACCGGAAACTGAATTTCCGATGCGTGCCGGTTTACCGGAACGCGAACCCGAATTTTTGAAATACTGGGAAGAAAACAAAATCTATGAAAAGAAACAGGAACTGCATGCGGGCCATAAAAAATTTGTCCTGCACGACGGTCCGCCGTACGCTAATGGCAAGATCCATATGGGTACGGCTTTAAACAAGATTTTGAAAGACATCATTATGAAATATAAATATGCGCAGGGATTTGATACCCCGTATGTTCCCGGCTGGGATACCCATGGTATGCCGATCGAGCACGCCGCTATCAAAAATCTGGGACTGAACCGCCATGAGCTTGATACACTGGTACTGCGTAAAGAATGTCACGACTACGCTTTAAAATGGATCGACGAGCAGCGTACCGACTTCAAACGTCTGGGCGTTCTTGGAGGTTGGGATCATCCTTATATCACCATGACCCACGATTATGAAGCTGTACAGATCCATGTTTTCGGCGAGATGGCAAAAAAAGGCTATATCTATAAAGGTAAAAAAGCTGTTTACTGGTGTCCGCACTGCGAAACCGCTCTGGCAGAAGCTGAAATCGAATACGGTGAAGAAAAGTCGCCGGCGATCTTCGTAAAAATGCCGCTCGTCAAAGACAACGGCATGCTGCCAGAAGCAGCTCAGGGCAAACCGGCCTATATCGTTATCTGGCCCACTACTCCGTGGACCATGCCTGCCAACGTAGCGATCGCGCTGCATCCGGACTTTGAATATGCCTGGGTAGAATGCGAAGGCGAAATCCTGTTTATGGCCAAAGAGATGCTGGAAGCCGTTGGCAAGGTCTGCAAAAAAGACCTCAGCAATATCATCGGCACCTGTAAAGGTAAAGATATGGAATATGCTGAATGCAGACATCCGTTTGAAACTATTGACCGCAAATCCTTAGTCGTTTTGGCTGATTATGTTACGCTGGAAGCCGGCACAGGCTGTGTACATACCGCTCCCGGACATGGCGCCGACGACTTTGAGACCGGCGTTCGCTACAATCTGCCGATCATCTGCCCTGTTGACGGCTCAGGTAAACTGACAGCAGAAGCCGGTGCGGATTTTGCAGGCATGTTCGTTTTTGATGCCAACGTACCCATCATCAAATATCTGGCCGGGCTGAACCGCCTGTTTGGCAAAGAAAACATCCGCCATCAGTATGCACACTGCTGGCGCTGCAAGAACCCCATCATCTACCGTGCGACCGAGCAGTGGTTCGCATCTGTTGACGGCTTCCGTGAAGAAGCCCTGAATGCTATTGCCAATGACGTGCAGTGGATCCCGTCCTGGGGCGAAGCACGTATCCATAATATGGTCGCCGACCGTCACGACTGGTGCATTTCCCGTCAGCGTGTCTGGGGCGTACCGATCCCGATCTTCTACTGTGAAGACTGCAACGAACACCTGGTCAACGACGATACTATCAATGCTGTTGCCGACCTGTTTGCTAAAGAAGGCTCTGATGCCTGGTGGGCTCATTCTGCTGAGGAGATCCTGCCGCAGGGCACCAAATGCCCCAAATGCGGCGGCACTCATTTCCGCAAAGAATCTGATATCATGGATGTCTGGTTCGACAGCGGTTCTTCCCATGCAGCAGTCTGCAAAACCCGTCCCGAACTGGCATGGCCTGCAGATATGTATCTGGAAGGCAGCGATCAGCATCGCGGCTGGTTCCAGTCTTCACTGCTCACTTCCGTTGCTACCGAAGGCAAAGCGCCTTACCGCGCAGTTCTGACGCATGGTTACGTTGTTGACGGCGAAGGCCGCAAAATGTCTAAATCTGTAGGCAATACTGTTGCCCCGCAGGAAGTTATCGCCCAATATGGCGCCGATATCATTCGTTTGTGGGCAGCTTCCTCCGATTACAAGGCTGATATTCGTATCTCCAAAGAGATACTGAAACAGCTCTCTGAGGTTTACCGCAAGATCCGCAACACCATTCGCTATATCCTGGGCAACACCAACGATTTCAATTATGAAACCGATAAAGTTGAATTTAAGGATATGCTGGAGCTGGATCGTTGGGCTTTGATGCATATGCAGCTCTTGAAAAAAGAGGTTTCCGCAGCTTATGAAAGCTACGACTTCCATGTGCTTTATCATGCTATCCATAATTTCTGCAGCGTCGAGATGAGCAGCTACTATCTGGATATCCTCAAAGACCGCCTGTATGCATACAAGGCCGATTCCTTTGAACGACGCAGCGCCCAGACTGCAATGTACGAGATCATGCTGGATCTGGTCGTAATGATCGCGCCCGTACTCAGCTTCACGATGGAAGAAGTATGGCAGTTCATGAAAAAACCTGCTTCCATGCCTGAATCCGTATTCATGATGCCGTGGCCAGAATGCAAGGAAGAATATATCGACGAAGCCCTGGAAAGCAAATGGGATAACTTCATCGAGATCCGCAGCGAGATCACCAGAGTTCTGGAAGGTGCCCGCCGCGCTAAAACTATCGGTCATTCTCTGGACGCTAAAGTCGAGCTGCATGCTACAGGCGAAGCGCTGGCGATACTCAGATCCGTTGAAGGTGATCTGGCGACACTGCTGATCGTATCGCAGGCTAAACTGGTGGAAGGTTTGGCCGGCGGCGTAGAAGCGACCGGACGTGAAGACCTGAAAGTAACTGTTCAGGCTGCGGAAGGCGAGAAATGCGAACGCTGCTGGATCTATAGCGATACCGTAGGTAAAGATGCTGAGCATCCGACTGTGTGCGCACGCTGTGCGGCAGCTTTGAAATAAGTAAAACTGCATAATAAAATTAAAATGTAATACCGGACAGATATCTGTCCGGTATTTTTTTGCTGCAGGCCTTATCGTTAGCAAAGGATCTTTATCATAATTGTCAGGCAGTGAAGAATAAAAGCTTTATTAAGATGAAAAATTAGTGTAATATAAAAGCTGAAAGAGTGATAGCTGCAAAAATTGAAAGAGCAGGTGAAATGCAATGCGAAAAGTGAATCCTGAATACGCCAAAGCAATTATGGCGATTGCCAACAGAGCCCCATATCTTAAACTGCTGGGCATGAAGATCTGTGAGCTTGACTATGGCTACTGCCGTGTCGAAACGCAGATCAATGACAGCCTAAATAATCCCTTTGCTTCAGTACATGGCGGCGTCTTTTCGTCAATTCTTGACACGGCTACCTTTTGGGCTCTTTACTGCTGCATCGGCGAAGAGGACGGCATAACTACGCTTGACCTGCAGGTGAATAACCTTGCCGCTGCTGATTCTGGCAAAATAATTGCGGAAGGCAGACTGATAAGAATGGGGAGGACGATCGGGCTTGCCGAAGGTACGTTAAAAGATGAAAACGGCAGACTGCTTGTTCAGGGCACATCAAAAATGTTTGTTCTGCCTGGCCTGCAATCCATAGATAAAGTGGCAGACAGGGTTGGCTTTGAAACCTTGCCGCCTAAATTCCTTTGATCGCTAACAGCATAATATAAATATAAAAATCCCGGACATATTACTATCCGGGATTTTTATATTTATTAAAATTTTCCAAGAAACGACATTTTTATTATGCTTAATAAATTTAAAATAATTCATAATATTAGCTGTTTTTGAATAATTAGCTATAACATAAAATTTAGTTTGAAGAAAAATAAAACATTTGTAATATAAACAAAATTGCACTGAGAATATATACATGATATCATAATATAAGAAATTTGTTATATATAAAATTTATTATATGATTAAATTTATATTTTTTTTTGGAGTTAAAGTAACCCTAGGAAGTCTACTTTCCTTTTACTGCAGTGAAATTTATTTATAAAAAATATAAAAATAAAGAAGGAATGCGATTCTATGAATTCAAAATTCTGCCATGACAGTGAAATGACATCACGTAGATCAGGCATTGAATCATTAATGATGAAATGCCCTATTTGTGGCCGTGAATTCAGCTGTAACAAAACATATCATGTTTATACGGCTTTTCTTGCCAGAAAAAGGCAATATTATTGCAGTTATTCTTGTTTTAATAAACGGCCAAACCCAAGAAAATAATTTTGCCGGCAAAAATGTTTGTTACTATTTGTTTTCGGAGGTGCTTGATAATGGAAAAAGAGCTTCAAAAAATTGGACACAGAATAAAGCTTTTGCGCATTGAAAATAAAATATCACAAAAGGTGCTGGCTAAAAAACTGTGTATATCGCAAACACATTTAAGCAATATCGAAAATGGCAGAGTTGGTGTGACTTTGTTGCACTTAATAAAAATAAAAGAATTGTTTGAATGTCCGATAGAATATTTTTTTGAAGAAAAAACACTCTCTGAAAACGAAGCAGAAAAAAACGAATGCCAAAAAATAAAAACTATAGTCGAAGAAAATAACTTTAGACTGGAAGATTTGTCTAAAGCCATAGAAATAATGAAAGTTTTACAGAAAGGCTGAAGATAAATACTTCCATTGTTGGAAGGAAGCTGATTTTTCATGAAAAAAATAAATAAAAAATTGAGCCTTTGCATTGCCTTAGCTTTGATGCAGTCTGTATATAGTACCGGTGCTATTGCGTCTATTCCTGAAGGAGATTCTGATAATAATTCAATTGCAATTGGGATAGGTAGTTCTTCTGCCCAAGAATCTTCTATCGCTATAGGCAAGCAGGCATCTGTTGAGAAAACATCTAAAAGTGCAATTGCTATAGGTGAAGATGCCAAAGTGATAATGGGGAATAATTCTAATGGGGCCATGAATGGAAATGGTGCAATTGCTATTGGATCTGGTTCTACAGCAGCTGGTTATTCTTCTATATCAGTAGGATATTTAGCAGGTAAGGGTTCTAATGGCCTTTTTAATTTTGCTTTAGGAGCAGAAGCAGGCCAAAATATATCAGGTGAAGAAAACATATCTGTGGGTCGCTGGGCAAACAATAATACAACAACAAGCTTGAATATTGCTATGGGGCTAAATGCCTTGAGAAATTCAACGGATTTGGTAAATGCTCCCATTGTGATAAGTCCTTATTATGCAAGTGGTGGGAATCTGGCACTGGGGAATAGTGCTTTAATGGATATTCATGGATCCAGCAATGTCGCATTAGGTACTCGAGCAGGTCTTGGGATGAAAGGTTCAGGCAATATTATTATGGGAACTGTTGCCGGCTCCAATGCAGGTAAAAATGCAGATGGTACAGATGGAACTGTATTGAGCAATTCTATTATTATGGGTACACAGGCCGGTAATAATGCTGGTGGTGATAAAAATATAATTTTAGGTAATTATATGAATAATGCAGTAATGGCTAATAATGTTGTTGCTGTAGGCTCCAATTCTCGTGTAACAAAACAGTTTGGACTTGGCTTAGGACATGGGATAATAAATGATGCACAATACGGTTTAGCTGTTGGTTCTTATAATAAATTATCTGAAACAGCAAAAAAATCTGGTGTTTTTGGTATTGGCAACTATGGAAAAACAACACTTTCAGGAGCAGAATCTTATGTCATTGGCAACAATAATGAAGTATCCACGAATAATACTTTTGTGTTAGGAAATAATGTAAGTACTACTGCTGCCAATAGTGTAAATCTTGGGAGCAACAGCGAATCTGCGACAGCTATTTCTACTTCTACTATGCAAATAAATGGAATGTTAAAACAATTTGCAGGAACAACGCCAGTTGGTACTGTTTCCGTTGGTAAAAGTGGTGAGGAACGAACATTGACTAACGTAGGTGCTGGACGCATTAATGCACATAGTACAGATGGTGTAAATGGCTCTCAATTATATGCTGTTATTTCGACATTAGAAGATATTAATAATTCTAGCAAAATGAAATATTTTGGCGTAGGTACAGAACCTACCCTTGAATATTTGTCCAAAAAAGGAATTATTGATTATAAGAAGGCCAGCCAAAAGTCTCAAAATAATAATGAGAATGGAGAAGGCGCAGGGCCTAACGCCTTAGATAAAAATAATTATGGCGCTTTGGCAGCGGGTATGGGTGCATTTGCGTCGCATGGATACAGTACTGCGGTCGGTTATAATGCAACGTCTGTTATCAGCTCTACGAGTTTGGGCGCTGCCAGTTATGCCACTAGTAACTCGGCTGCTGTCGGTGTTAATGCATATGCAACGAACAAAGGCACTTCTGTTGGCAATAATACGCAAAGTGCTAACGGCGTTGCCATAGGCTATAACGCAACTGCCGGTGATTTTTACAAAAATCTGCCTGGGGAATTATTTTCTTCCTACAGCGGCACAGCTATTGGCAATAATGCGTTTGCCAGAGGCGGCGTTGCTGTGGGGGACAGCGCTTCTGCAGAAGCTTATGGTGTTGCCCTGGGTGACAGGGCTTATGTAGCATGGCGTGGCAGCGCGCTGGGCGATAATGCATCGGTTTTGGCAAACGGCGGTGTTGCGCTTGGCCCTGATGCAGTTGCCGATACGGCTGCTGGGAAAATTGGTTTTGTAGCGACTGCTGCTGGTCAGCCTGCAACAGAGATGGAGCTTGCCGCATCTATTGGTAAAGCTGATGTTGTAAATCAATTCAATAATAAATGGTCTGAAAAAAATAACGAATATACAGAGGTTATGAAAAACTATTACAGCCTTCATGATGAAGCGCAAAAGAACGACGATATCCTGCGCAATACAAAAGGCAGTACGGATGCGGAAAAACAAAAAGCTTATGAGGCTGCCTTGGCCAAAAAAGCTGATCTGTCAAATCGTATTTTAGAAGCTACTAAACAAAAAAATGCATGGTTAAGCCAAAATAAGGATTTTTTAAATGCTTTAGAAGAAAAAAATAATGCCCTTTCGGCATGGCGCAGCAGTGATGGCGCAATAAGCGTAGGTTCGGCGGCGTATACAGATGAGAACGGTAAGTTCCATGCCGCTAATACACGCCAGATCACCAATTTGGCGGCAGGTACAGAAGATACTGACGCAGTCAATGTAGCGCAGCTTAAAAGTGTAAAAAATCTGGTAGATGAACTTAATACAGACCAGACAACTAACAACGAAAATATCACAAAGCTGCAGGGAGGATTTACTGTAAGTAACGAAATTGGTACTAAAACAGATATCAGACTTGGCGGCGAAAACAAAACAGATATCAAATTTATCGGAGCCAAAGATAAAATCGATGTCAGTGTTGAAACTACTGCAGAAGGAGCTAAAATAACTATTGCGCCTAACGCTAAGCTTGGAGAAACTCTGGACATCAGTAATAATACCTCTATCACTAACCTGAATAACAGGGTTGATAATCTGGAGGTCAAATTTGGTGATATCAATGACCAGATCGCAGCCAATAAAGTTACTGTTGAAGGCGACAGCAACAGCGGTGTGAAGGTAGAAAATGTTGCTCAGGAAGGTGATCCTGTAAAATACAAAGTAAGTTTAGAAGACAAAGTCCAAGTTGGTAATGTCACTATAGAAGGGAGCACTGATAACGGCAATAAAATCGGTGAAATAACAGGTCTTACCAATACGACTTTGAACAGCGCTGATTTTGCAACAACTGGTCGTGCTGCAACTGAAGAACAGTTAAAATCAGTCATGGATACTCTTGGAACTGTTGGCAGTGTAGATTTAAGCGCCGGTGAAAATATCCAGATAGATAAACTGGGCAACAACGATTATAAAGTATCTTTAAAAGATGATATAAGCTTAAACAGCATCGAAGCCAAAGAATATAAGGTCGGCAACGAAACCTACATCGATAGCAACGGTATCAATGCCAATAACAAAACGATCAGTAATGTTGCTCCCGGACGTGTCGATGCGACCTCAACAGACGCTGTAAACGGCAGCCAGTTATATCAGGTAAAACAGGATATCCAGGGACTCAGTAACGATATCAGCCGTTTTGGAGAAGAAATAGACAGCGTTGGCGCATTATCAGCGGCAATGGCAGGTCTGCACCCACGCTTCCAGGATGGTAACAAAGGTGAACTGGCGATGGCAATGGGGTCATATGATGGCAAAAACGCTTTGGCCGTCGGCGGATTTTATGCACCAAATCAGGAAGTAATGTTTTCGCTGGGGATGGGTATAACCCAGGGCGGTAAAAAAATGGGTAATATTGGTGTAAACTTTGCTTTAGACCGCACTAAAAAAGGCGAAGTACCAAAACGTGATATTATTTACACACGCCGTGAAGTCGATACTTCCTTAAAAGCTCAGGAAGAAAAAATCCAGCTGTTATTGATGAAATTAGAAGCGCAAAGCCGTGAAATCGAAACATTAAAAGCAAAATTGCAATAAAGCGAATCAATTAAATTATAAAAAACACCGGATAGATAGTCTATCCGGTGTTTTTTATAATTATAAGTCCGTTTTAGTTTCTGTTATTGAATATCTGTTTTCCAAATGCCTGATGATTTCGTTTAGCCGCCGTTTGCTGTTTTCCTTATCGTATTCGGACCTGCCTGCCAAAGTAACTGACTGTGCGGCAGTGATCTTGGCCTGTCGCTTCTGCTGCGCCCGCACCTCTGCCAGCGCCAGATCCATATCGTACAGGCGGGGGAAATGAGTACCGGCCGACAAAACTTTTACACATTCCATAAACGAATCGGCATCAGTTTTTTTATAGCGTTCCAGCCACACCTGCTGCAGCCGTCTACGGCTTTCAGCCGAATCGCAGGGAACATATAATCCGGAGGCCCGCCAGCGTTCGATAGCCTCAGTAATATGCCGATAGCCTGTAAGTTCTGTCACGCTGTTACTCCCAAAAGCAGGCGTAATTTTTTGATTGCTCTGCTGCGATGCAAACTTATTGTACGCGTATCCAGATGCAGCTCGCGGCCGATCAGCAGCACTGTTTTTCCTTCCAGTAAACCCTTAATGACTTTAGTCTGCTGGTGTGACAGCAGCGGCAGGCATTCCCGTACCAGCCATAAACGTAGCCTGTTTTGCTGCGATAACTGGAAAGCACGATAGCTCTGGGCATCAAGCTTCACAGAGGCATCCTGGCTGCTGCCGCTTTCCATTGCTTCTACCGACTGCTGCCGTCTGATCGCTGTATGCAGCTCCGTACGTATTTTATTAGTGACAAAAGCCGCGACCCGGTAAATATCGTCGCCTTCCTGCCAATCACGTACAGCTTTTAAAATCCCCAGATTAGCTATTTGCAGGGCATCTTCGCCCAGTTTGTCTGTACAGACACTTTGACGGGACAGCTTTACAGCCAGACCTTCAAAGCACTGTAAAAATTTTAGCAGCGCCGGCTCACTGCCATTCTTGGCGTCTTTTAATAAAGCTTCAAAATCAGGGAGATCATATTTGCGTTTTGCAGATCCTTTTATCAAAAAAACAGCTCCTTAGTCTGTACAAGCAATAGTAGTAGTCAATCTCAAAACAGTGCTGGCAAATTCTCGTACCGTCAAATCGTCAAGGCAAGTGGGGCATACCATACCCTCGCCGGTTTCCAAATATTCCTCGCCTGCACAGATTCCCTCACCGCACAGACAGCATTCGTAAACTGCCCTGTCGTCATATTCAGGCGGCCGCAGCCAGTCAGATTCAGCCCGTGTAAAGCTGGACATACTAAAAACGGCACTCCTTCTTTAAGCGGCGTTTTAAAGCTTTGCGCATCAATTCACTGCAGTTGATACCGGCTGCCAGTGCTTCGCGGCGCATTTTGTAAGGCAGGGTTATATGCAGACTTACCAAATCTGTATCGTCAGCCGGCATGGCTGCAGTACGCACTTTCGTCCGGCCTGATGCTGCCTTGCAGCTACAGCCAGTCAATAACGGGCAGTTTGTCAGCAGATAAAACAAACGTCTTTTTAAAGTATCCTCTGGTATTGGTTGGGAGATTTTTTTAATTTTTGTCATTTGTACTGTCCCTTTCGTGAGTAAAATTGGAGTGCCTTTATCTTTTGCTTACTAAGTTAGCAGTACTATAAAACTAACTTAACAATTCTTACTGGTTTTATTCAGGATTACGTAAGAGATAATTGATAAACCCAAACGTTTAACCTGCGTTAGAACGCTAACGTAAGCGCCAAAAGAAAATTTAATAAAAGAAAAGGTAGAGCCTCTCACTATATATAGGGCAGCGAAAAGGGCAAAAAACATACAACTCCCAAAAAAATATTAAAAAAAGTCTCAGCCATAAAAAACTCTGCCAGGACCAGCAATGACACATTTTACGAATATTTTATAAAAAATAAATGAAAAATTGATTTGCTTTGTATGTTTTTCTGGTGTCTGCCTGCCCTATATATAGTGAGGGGCAATGAAGCGAATTTAAACAGCCGCTCAAAACACAAAGGGAGGAACACTGTATGCTCGTATCATCACCGCAACAGCTATCACTGACACAAGTCGCTGTTATGGCGCAGGAAGCCAAATACCGTATCGCACAGATCTATCTGCACTGGACGGCAGGCCGCTATGGGCAGGTCTATGACGATTACCATCTTAATATCGACGCCGACGGCACCATTTACTGCACTTGCAGCAGCCTGACCGAACAGAAAAGCCATACCTGGAAACGCAACAGAAGCAGTATTGGGATCGCCCTGTGCTGCGGGCTGGGGGCGCAGGCCAACCACGGCTATGATGCCGACCTGGGACAGTTTTCCCCAACAGCAGCGCAGACAGACAAACTGGCACAGGTAGTTGCCGTTCTTGCCAAAGGGCTGGAACTGAGCCTGCAGCCTTCAAATGTTATGACCCACTGCGAAGCAGCGCTGCTGGATGGCTACGGCCCCTACAGCGGCGACGTCGAAACACGCTGGGATCTGTGGTATATGCGCGATTCACCCGGCGACGGAGTGCTGCGCTACGGCGGACTGGTACTGCGGGGCAAAGCCTTGTGGTATTACAACCGCCTTAACTGACGGCAGGAGTGCCGCAATTACAAAGCTAATAACCAATAAAAAGAGGAGCGATTATTATGCCAACAACAACCAAAACAGCAACATCCTACAAACTATCCCTGGGCGTCGAAAACGGCGTCAATGCGCTGGGGGCAGCGCAGGTCAAATCCGTATCTGTCGGCAGCGTCAAGCTGGATGCCGCCGACGACAAATGCCTTGCTGTGGCCAATGCCATGAACGAGCTGATGAGCCACGAAGTGGTCAACGTCTACGTTACGGAAAAGGCCGAGCTGGCTCAGGCGGAATGATATTGTAGATCATCCGCCTGGCAGTAAATGTTTTTTGACTTTTTGATTTAAAGTTTAGATTTTTTATTAGCTCTTTCTCTTAGAAGAAAGGGGATACGTTTCTTTTAGCGGCATAAGTTTTTGCTATGCAGCTTTCTTCAAGAAGCAAGCTGCATAGCAAAACTCTAAAAACAAAGTCTAAAAATACGAAAAACAGTAAAAAAATAACCCTGCTTCAAAAAAACGCATATAACCCGATTTTAAAGCAAAAACCCTGAAAAACACAAAAAAATAAAGTAGGCCGAAAACCTACAAAAAGGAGCACACACCATGGAAAAAACCTTAGAACTCATCTTCACCAAAAGCGACGGAGCTAAAAAAACCTTAAGCATCGCCGACCCTCGCGAAGGACTCACCCTTGCTGAAGCCAAAACGGCAGCCGACAAGATCATAGCCGCCAACGTACTGACCAGCGGCGGTCTGGAACTGACAGAATTTACAGAAGCCCGTATCAAAACAGTTACTATTGATGTGCTTGCTTAGTGGAAACCCAGGAACTATTTACAGCAATAGGTAATTTTGGCTTCCCGATAGTATTGAGCTGGTACCTGCTGCTACGTATGGAGCAGCGGCTGGACAAGCTGGGCGACTGCCTGCACGAGCTGAGCAGTGCCATTGTCAAAGAACAGAGAAAGAACGTACTGTGAACTGATTGCGGCTATGGCGCGACGAGCTATAACCGGCACTATTTTAAGTTAGACAAAAAAAGATAAGGCGACGCAAACCTAAAGGTAAGCGTCGCCTTATCTTTTATGTTTTGTATTATACACCTAAAAATTACCAGTTGCAAGACCATTGAACAAATTTTTTAAAAAAGCGAACAAAAATGTCTTGCGGGGGGGGACGAATATGGTAATATTTGTATAATAAAAGAAAATATTAAATAATTGAAAAAATTGCAGAAAACAGCAAAATAACTTTTGCAAAAGAAGAAAAATATATAGTGGAAGAGGTGGAAAATGGAAGGCTTGGATTTATTAAAAATTGGTGAAGCAATAAAAATCAGAAGGATCAAGCGGCGTATACATCAGACGAAGTTAGCCGAGCAGCTTGGTATATCGCAAACACATTTAAGCAACGCCGAAAATGGCAGAGTGATGCTGAGTTTAAAGGCATTATTAAAGTTAAAAAGGATCTTTGACTGCACACTGGATGAACTCGTTGATCCTGAAAATTACGATGAGTTGGGTAAAAAGAAAGAAAAAGTCAAAAGATATAAGCTCGTACGCTGCAGCGAGTAATTTTAAAGGAGCTGCTTCAGATGTATAGCGAGATTTATAAGAATGCGGTATACAAGGATAATAAAACAGTATTTAGAGGATTAACTGTTACCTGTCCGCTCTGCGGTCGTGAATTTGGCTGCAATAAAACTCATCACGTTTACACAGCGCTGGTAGGAAGAAAACGGCAGTATTACTGCAGTTATTCCTGTTATAAACAAAGGCCTAATCCTAAAGAAAAGAGATGAAAGGGAAGTGAAAGAAGATGAATAAGAGAGTTTTAAGCAAAAAGGTAATGATATCGTTGCTGACAATATCGTGTGTATATCTGGGGGGGGACATCTGCGCTCCCGATAGCAGAAGCTGTTATGGTGGATGGACAAAATGTAGCTTCAGGTACAAAGCTAAACTTTCCAGATAACCATACTATAAATAAGAACTTGAATGATGGAGCGGGGATTCGTTTACAGCCGGGCGAAAACATCACAATCAATGCGGATGGGAACCTGAATATACTTGGTAATGGTAAAAAAATCAAGGAAGGCTATTATATCACCTACGTTTATGCCGGTGCTAATTTAGATTTTACCGGTAAGAATATATTTTTTTCGGGATCTACAGCAGATGGGGATTGTGTAAACGGGATATTGGCTAACGGAAATACTACTGGCAGTACGATAAATTTTAAAAATGACTATACTAAACTGACCTGTACGAGTACGGACTTAGATACAAATGATAATCATGCTGCAATATATTGTGTAGCTGCCGGCGTTGTGAATTTTGACCATGCGGTGGATGTTTATGCCAGCGCAACTCATAATAAGGTTTTTGGAATATATATGACTGGAAATAAGAGTCTGTTCCATGCTAAGGATAGAGTATCTATCGAAACAGTTGGCGGAAATATGCAGACTGGGAATAATGGGATAATGATCCAGCAAAACAGCAGTGCCTTGTTTGAAGGGGCTTTGTCTGTCAAAGTGAGCGGCGATATCGGGTCTAATATCGGTATTATGGTTTCTACGGGCGGGAAAATTGAAATGGATGATTCATTGAAAATAAATGTGTCAGGTACAAATTCCAAAGGTGGGTTATGGGTTCAGAAGAAAGGTTCTACAGCAAAAATAAAAGGTGTGGCAGATATATCTTTTGCAACCGGAACTGCGGGTAATGCAGTTGTTGCGCGCGATAGTGCAAGGATAGACTTTGAAAATGCTGTTTTTATCAATAAGGATAACAGTAAGGATACTTATGAGTATAATAAGGCTATTAGTATAAAAGATAATGGTACGATCAATATCAATCAGTCCGGCGGCAAGCAGGTGGTCATAAAAGGCGGCATTACTGTAGACAATGGTAATCTGAACCTGACTTTAGATAGAGCAGATTCTGTTTTAGAAGGTTTTATTTTTTCGCAAAATGGTGGCAATGCTGTCGTGAACTTGGATAATAGTTCGCTTTGGCGATTATCAAAATTTGATTTAGGCAATTCAGTTGCTAGTCTTATGGTAAACAATGGCGCTACAGTAGATATGACTTTTGACGATACAGCTGCAACAAAATTAGCTATTACTGATTACAGTGGTACTGGCGGTAACTTTATAATGGATACCGACCTTGCTGCTGAAACCGGCGATAAGGTGAATATTACTAGTTCGGCAGCCGGCACCACCTATGTACAGGTCAAAGATGCCAGTCTGGTCAATGGGCATACGGTTACGGGTGCTAAGAATTTACTTTTAATAACCGATGCCAGCCAAAATGTAAATTTTGTAGGCAAAAACCTTAATGCCGGCGGCTTGTGGGATGTGACACCGACGCTTGAAAATGGTGAAAATGTTACGTTGACAGATGGCTCGCAGGGAACCAAAGATCAATGGTATTTAACGAAAATAGCTAAAGCAGTGAATAATGATTCGCAGGTTTTGCTGGATGCGGTTGATAGCAGTTATGCCTTGTGGCGCAATACTAACGACAGCCTGCGGAAACGTTTTGGCGAGCTGCGGTTGCATACTAATGAAACTGACGATGACGGTATCTGGGCACGATACAGCGGCGGGAAGTTTGGCAGCGGTAATTTTGACGGCAGCTTTAATATGTATCAGCTTGGTTATGATAAGGCAGCCAATGCCAAAAGCATTTATGGCTTTGCTGTTGAAACCGGCAGCGGACATACGAGTTACAGTTATGGCAGCGGTAAAGACAAGCTGTTTGCAGGCAGTATTTATGGAACCTGGCAAGGGGATAACAGCAGCTATACAGATATAGTGGCTCGCTTCGGCCAGTTTGATACGGATATCAGATCCTATGGCGATTATCCGGATAAGGCCAAGGCAAAAAGCCATGCGTATAGCCTGAGTGTGGAATACGGAAAAACCATAGAGCTGAATAAAGCACAGGGGACTTTTATCGAACCGCAGGCTCAGCTTATCGTAGGACGATTAGGCAGCAGCAGCTACACGACTGATCGTGGCAATAATGTTTATATGGGCGGTGTAAACAGCTGCATTGGACGTTTGGGCGTAGTAGCAGGCAAAAAAGATGCGTCAGGCAACGATGTATATCTGAAAGTGAATATGCTGCATGAGTTTGGCGGTAACCGTGATGTCAGGATGCTGGCGGGCAATGGGGAAACATTGAGTGAATCGCAGGATTATGGCGATACCTGGTTTGAGCTTGGTTTGGGTGGTAATATCAAGCTGGGCAACAGCAGTCATTTATACGGCGATATCGAACGCAGCTTTGGCGCCGATATCCAAAAGAAATGGCAGGTAAATGCAGGAGTAAGGTTTGAATTTTGATTGATTTTTTTTGATAAAGATATCGTTTCTTTATTGCAGTATTTAGATTTGAGAAGATTATAAAAGCACAGACTATATTGGTCTGTGCTTTTTTTAATTATTTTATTATGCGTAACTTATTATAACTTAACAGTTATATTTACAATCTTTTAGTGGTAATAATTTTGTTAAAAACGAAAAGTATTAAAGGTGAAGAACGGTTAAAGCATCTTTATCACACAAAAATTGCTGTGATAATTCAGAAATGAAGTGATAAACTGATGAGAATAACTTGTTAAATCAGTTAATTTATTATACTATAAGCGAAGTATCTATGGTTTTAGTTGATTTGCATAAGCGAATGAAAAACCAAGAGCAATTGTAAAGGAGAGGGTTAAACTATGAAAAGGAAAAAAGATGTAATTAAAAAAGCAGTCTTGGCAAGCGTTTTAGCAATGTCATTAAATAATGTGGTGTGGGCTGCTGAAGGTGTCGATCAGCCATTTTCGACAGTAAGTGAGTTGGAGGCGCTTGGGGGAATAGCGTCTATCGACTCCAGCAGCATTAGCCATGTTACGAAGGGCATTTATGCCAGTGGTAATGATTTTATTTATAATAGCGGTGCTATCAAGCTGGATATTAATGGTTTTGCCAACTCTACAAACAGTGGCTACGATTCTATTGGTATTTTTGGCTATAACAGCACGATTGACCTGAAGCAGATCGAGATGAATTTTATTGATACTTCAGGAACGGTACATAATCTGGATGTTTATGGTATTAAGACATATGCTTCCGGAGTTGTAAAAATCGGTGATGATTCTAAAATCACTGTTTCCGGTAATGTCAGCGGTCTGGATTCCAATAATCAGCCTAATGTGATGAAGGGTATGTATGCCGGTGATAATGCGACAATGGATTCAGGTATTATTGAAGTTGGCGATAATTTAGAGTTGAATGTTATCAATGCGGGAACTGGCTGGACTTATGGTATCGATTCTTATGACGGAGCTACTATTTCTGTTGGTGATGGGTTGAGGTTATTTGTTACAGGCGGAAAGGATACCAGAGGAGTCGAGGTTGGTTTTAACGACGCTAAGGTTACTTTGGGGGAAAATGCTTCTATCATTGCTAACAGCAGGGATGGCGTGGCGTTGGGAGTATTTGTATTTAATAAAGGGAAGTTTGAGGCAGCTAAGGATCTTGTTATTAACGTCAGTGCGGATGATGGAAGTCAATGGGCAGCAGGTGTGTTGGCGCAAGGCACTGGCAGCGAGGCTGTGTTAAATGGAGCTGTTATCAGTGCGACTGAGGGCGATACTGCGAGCTATGCTATTTATACTTATAATAACGGCAGCGTGGTGGGTAATGCGGGCAAATATAATATTTACGGCAATATCCTTAATAACAGTGGCGGCATAGTTGATCTTACTGCTAATAGCGGATCGTTTATCGAGGGCTGGATAAGCACTGCCAGTACAGCTAAAACTAATATTTCGCTGGAGGAGGCTTCCTATTGGAAGGTGACTGGTGATTCTAACCTGACGCATTTGCATAACGATAATTCGATAGTGGATATGACTCACGACAGTAATACTTTCAGCACTTTGACGGTAGATAATCTCAGCGGTGAGAACGGCGTTATCAAAATGGATATCGATGCCAGTCAGAATTCGTTGAACAGCGACAAGCTGTATGTTACCGATACGTTGACTGGGACGCAGTATATTGATTTGTACGAGGTCAATGGTTATACGCCTGTAGGGGAAGAAGGCGTCGGTACGGTGCTGGCGACTGTCAATAACCATAACGGCAGTTTTGCCGCTGTAGATGGTGAGGGGACGCTGTACTGGAAGCGTTATGAGCTGGATCATCAGGATACTGCCGATACGAGTGGTAATTATACTAAGGACTGGTATTTGAAGCAGGTAACGAATATTGATCAGCCTACTACCAGTACGGATACGATCCTTGCAGCCAATGCGCTGAACTATCACACGTGGCGGACAGAAAACGACAAGCTGCTGCAGCGTATGGGTGAGCTGCGGCATAATGGCGAAGAAGCCCAGGGGGCCTGGTTCCGGCTGCGGGGAACAAAAATCGGCCGTGACGGAAAATTTGATTTTGAAAACAAGTATACTTCTTACGAGCTGGGTTACGATACCATAACTAAAAATACTGACGACAAGATATGTTATCAGGGGGCGGCGGTGAGCTATGTTGACGGCGACAGCAGTTACAATCGTGGCAGCGGCGACAACAGCAGCAAGGCGATCAGTTTCTATAATACGGAAATCGGCAGTAAAGGGCATTATTTGGATGTGGTGTTTAAAGTCAGTAATCTGGAGAATGATTTTAAGGTGTACGATACGAAAAATAATAAGATCACCGGTGATTTTAACAATACTGGCGTATCGCTGAGTGCTGAATACGGCCGGAAAAATGTCTTGCACAACGGCTGGTATATCGAGCCGCAGGCCCAGTTTACTTTAGGTTATCTGGGCGGTGACAGTTATACTACCAGTAATGGTATCGAAGTAAGCCAGAGCGGGATCAAAAGCGCTGTCGGACGTATCGGATTCAATATCGGCAAAGAGGTCGGCAGCAAAGGCGTCGTTTATGCTAAGGCCAATCTGCTGCATGAGTTCGGCGGCGGTTATGATGTAACGATGTATGACGGCAGGGATGGAGTTAAGGTTGGCGATACCTTTAACGATACCTGGTTTGAATATGGTGTTGGCGCCGCTTTTGCCGCAGGTAAAAACAGTCATGTTTATCTGGATGTGGAACGCAGCTCAGGCAGTGATTTTACTAAAGACTGGCATTGGAACATCGGCGCCAGATGGACGTTTTGATAACTTTGCATTGTTATAGGGGAATATTAGCAATGTATAAGTGAGGGGTGCAGGCTTGTGAAAGCAGCTGGCAGAAATTACAAGCTGCTTTTGCATGTTGTTATAAAGCAGGTAACAGGTTAAGCTGGCAATATAAAAACCACTCAGCTTTTATAGTTGAGTGGTTTTGTTGTGCTTAATCCCAGCGTTTTAAAATATCGGTGACGATTTCTTTTTGTGTCTTTTTACGTTTTTTCTTTTCAAAGTTACGATAGTTGTTATCGCGGTGGTCGGTCGAATAATCTGCATAATCTATGTCGTTGTTTTCGTATTGTTCGTAGCTGCGGTTATAATCGCCGTGTCCGTCGTCCAGCATTAGCGGGACAAAAACTGCAGCGGCAGGCAGCTGAAAGTTTACAGTCAGGTTTTCCATATGGGCCTCCGTCATCAAAGGTTAATAGTTGTTTATATTTTAACACGGCTGCACCTGCTAGTAAATATTTTTGCAGCGATTGACAAAAACTGGCGGCGGTTATACCATAAAAACATAAAGGAGATGTTACTGTGAGCAAATCTTATAAAGACCAGTTTAAGGAAGAAAGTGTCAGGCGCCGGCAGCGTCAGCAGAAACAGATCGCCGCTGTAATAATTTTGATCGGTGTGCTGGTTTCGGCTGCTATATGGTATCTAGACGGGCTGAGTAAAGAACAGCAGGTGCCGCAGCAGACATCTCAGCAGCAGTCGGCGCAGACTGCTGAGCAGCCAGGGCAGGAGGTCAAGCCGGAAACTCCTGCTGCAGAGCCTCCTAAAGAGGAGCAAAAGCAGCCGGAAGCTGTTAAACCTGCTTATACGATATTGATAGATAAAAGTGATTACAAGCTGTATGTGCTGAAGGATAACGAAGTAATTAAGCAATGGGGCGTTGCTGTTGGGTCAAAACCGGGTCAAAAGCAGCGTGCCGGCGATATGACTACGCCGACAGGTAATTTTGAGGTGGACGAGATTTTAGACGCATCGTACTGGACGCATGATTTCGGCGACGGCAAAGGTGAGATTAAAGGGGCTTACGGGCCCAATTTCATTTCTCTGGTAACAGGCTGGGACGGGATTGGTATTCATGGTACACATGCGCCGGAATCCATTGGTACGATGGTTTCTGAAGGTTGTGTGCGGATGCGTAACGGCGAGCTGCTGGAGCTTCTGCCCTATGTCGAGGTCGGTACTAAAGTTACGATACGGGAATAAACTGCCGGACAGCCTGGGGACATTGATTTTTACGCTGTCACAGCTTGACAAAAAGGTGATTCTGCGCTAAAATAACATCGTTGCGGAACTATAGCTCAGTTGGTTAGAGTACCTCGTTGACATCGAGGGGGTCACTGGTTCGAGTCCAGTTAGTTCCACCAGATTGAAAAGTAACCCTATAACTTCGTCAGAAGTTATAGGGTTTGTTTTTTATTATTTATTACGGCATTGCTGTCAAAGTTGCGGATATGCTGAAGCATAAAAGTCAAAAGCACCTGCGTGAAAACACAGGTGCTTTGTGCTCCAGGCGGAGCAAAAGATATCGGCTCATCAATATCAAGTGAGATTATAACACAGATAGTCATTGCTGGCAATGTTTTATTATTTTTCAAAGGATAGGCGCCGGGCTGTTTAGATTTAGCTGATTGTTAACTTTTAATCTGGATAGTGACTTTGCAAATAATATATGCTATATTGTTAAGCAAAACTATGGGAGAGGTGTTTGGATGGATGCAAACAGTACTGGACTGCGGGGGCTGCTTGATGTGGTGAAGTCGAACAGGCTGATGTCGACAGGGGTGATAGGATTTCTTCTGCTGATGGCGGTTATGGCGGTAATTGACGGTGGAATAAGTATGATGCCGCTGATTTTAGCAACTTGCGCAGTGGGGACGGCTGCTGTATTTTTTTGGCAGGCCGGCAGCTACAGAGTAGATATTTATGAAAACGGGCTGGAAATTTTTGGCGGGGTATTAACAAGAGCCGGAGTATATTTGTATAAGGATATTGAGAGTATCGATATCGAAGATACGACATACAGATTATTTGGTGTTTTTCCGGTACTAAAATATACGACTGTTTCCATTCAGGGTAAAAATGACTTGTGGACGCAGCTCAGCAGTTTTAATTTTACTGATTTGAAAGTAAAAATGCAGCAGGTAAAAAAACGGTTGGCAAAGTAAAAAACATACATAAGATAGGGGATGAAATTTATGAGGATCAAAGTAAGCGGTGAGCTGGGAACGGCAGTTATGAGCTTGGCGGTGATAGGTCTTTATTATGGCGCTGCCAGCTTTCTCGTCGAAAATGTTATTCTGCGCAATCTTACTGAAGAAGAACGGGATGAACATATTCTAAGTAAGCTGTTGTTCTGGAGCACGGTGATTTTACTGGTTGCCGATGTTCTGCTGGTCATTTTACCAGCCTTCGGGATGCAGTTGTTGCCGGTAACGATTTTAGATTTTATGTAGCTGAGCCGATAAAAATATTAAAGAACTGTACTTTAGACAGTCTGTAGCTTATGATAACTGCTGCAGGCTGTTTTTTATTTGAAGTTCATAATTATTTCGCTGGTAACTTGAATCTGAAATAGGGTAAAATATAGATACAGGCTGCATGAGAATATCGGGCGGCAATTATAAAGGAGTGAGAGCAAATGGCAACAGGCTATCCTTTTAAAAAATATAATTTTAATGTTTTGATAGATGGTAAAGCAGTAGGGTATTTTTCAGAAGTTTCAGCACCTGAGATGGCTGACGAGCCCATAGAATACCGGGCAGGTGATCATCAGGCAGGCACGCCTGTGAAAATGCCGGGCTTAAAAAAGTATGGTAACGCAACACTGAGATGGGGCACATCTGTTTCGCGGTATTTAACGGATTGGTTTGAAAGTGTTGAGCGTGGAGAGTTTGAGCGGAAAAATGTGACGATCGAGCTTTTGGACGATTGCCAAAAAGTAATGGCACGCTGGCAGCTTGTTAACGCCTGGCCTGTTAAACATTGTGTTCCGGGGTTTAACGCCGAAAGTAATGAAAATGCGATAGAGAATATGGAGCTGGCGCATGAAGGGCTGGAACGCGAGTTTTAAAAACAGCTGTGAGAATGAATTTTAAATATTGAATGAGGTAATTGTTATGCGTAAGATTTTGGCAGGCAGGGTCTATCGGCATTTTAAAGGGAAGGACTATAAGGTGTTAGTTGTGGCACAGCATACTGAAACAGGTGAGCTGTGCGTTGTTTATCAGGCTTTGTATGATGATTTTGCTTATTATGTGCGGCCTTACGCGATGTTTGCTTCCGAGGTGGATCGTGAAAAGTATCCCGAGGTGGAGCAGCAATACCGTTTTGAGCTGACCGAGGAAGAATATGACTGATTATATTTTAAACGGCGTTTTAGGCTTGGCGGTGGGCGATGCGTTGGGGCAGCCGGCGCAGGGAAAAACACGCGAAAGTCTGAAGTTCAGCCCGGTACTTGAGATGAGGCAGGGTCTGTGGTCGGACGATACCAGTCTGACTCTGTGCACTTTAGCAAGTCTGCGCGAAAATGACTGGCGGCTTGATTATCATGATTTGCTGCGGCGTTTTGCCAAGTGGCTGGAATATGGCTATCTGACGCCTGAAGGCGTGGCCTTTGATATTGGCGCAACAACGAAGCAGGCGCTGCTGAATTATTTGAACGGAGTACCTCTGGAGTGCTGCGCACCGCGTAACGAATGGAACTGCGGTAATGGTTCGCTGATGCGGATTTTGCCGGTAGAGTTTTATTTGCAGGCACAGCCGGCAGCAGGACGATATGAAATCATTCGTAATGTTTCGGCGCTGACCCATGCGCATATTTGCTGCACTTTGGGATGTTTTTTGTATTGTGCTGTTGCCGGTGAGATCATTCAGCACCGGGAGCGTTTTAAGCTGGCAACTTTACTTGTGCGGGGTGTTATCAGGGCTGTAGATGATCTGCGGCAGGTGGCTGATGCAGATGATAACCGTGAGCTGCATTATTACAGCCGTATTATTGACCGCAGTGTGTATGAATTGCCGGCAGATGAAATCGAGAGCAGCGGTTATGTTGTAGATACGCTGGAAGCGGCGTTGTGGTGTCTGGCCAATACGAATTCATACCGCGAATGTCTGTTGTGGGCTGTAAATTTGGGTGAGGATGCCGATACAGTTGCTGCCGTTGCCGGCAGTCTGGCAGGTTTGTACTATGGTTATGACAGTATTCCGCACGAATGGCTGGCGGGTTTGAAAAATAAGGAAATGATCGTGCGTGTGTGCGGTTAGGCAGAATTTTAAAAACAGCATAAAGATATGGAGACAGGAATGACAGTAGCTTATGAGTTGATACGAAGTAAACGCAGGACGATTGCTATTGTGATCGACAGCGAGGGCAAGTGCAGGGTGCGGGCACCGTTGCAGGCCCGTTTGAGCGATATAGAACATTTTGTGCAGGCAAAGACCGGGTGGATAGAGCAGAAACAGCAGCATTATGCCGCAGTGCAGAAGAAGCGGCAGCTGATATTGACCGATGGGATGCAGTTGTCTGTATTGGATAACAGATATACTCTGCGTCTGACGGAGGTTGGGCAGGTGCAGGTAAACGGTACAGTGCTGTTGTGTCCACAGTTCAAACCGCAGCAGGCACTGGAAAAATGGCTGCGGCAGCAGGCTTTAGCAGTTTTGCAGGAACGGACAGCACATTATGCGGAGTTGATGGGTGTTGTTTATCAGAGTGTGAAGCTGTCTTCAGCGGCGAAACGCTGGGGTTCGTGCAGTATAAAGGGAAATTTGAATTTTTCGTGGCGGCTGGTATTTTATCCGCTGGCAGTTTTAGATTATGTTGTGGTGCATGAGCTGAGCCATATTGGCAATATGAATCACAGCCGCCGTTTTTGGCAGCGTGTAGCCAGTGTTTTACCTGATTATCAGATGCGGCAGCGTTGTTTAAAGCAGCAGGCGTATATTTTGCAGTGGTTAAGATGAAAACCCGCTTCTATATTTTGTATAGAAACGGGTTTTGTTTATGCTGCAAGTTTTTATTTTATTGTTGTTTGGGAGGCATTTGTGCCAGCAGGATCGCGGCAAAGACCAGTACGCAGCCTCCTATTTCACGCAGGGAAAGCTGTTCGCCCAGCAGCAGCCAGCCTGCGAAAACCGAAAAGACGGATTCCATACTTAAAATGATGGAAGCTAAAATAACATTGACGTATTTTTGACCAAGGATCTGCAGGGTATAGGCGATGCCGCAGGACATGATGCCGGCGTATAAGATAGGCAGCCAGGCCTGGTCAAGCGCTTCCCAGGACGGCGTTTCATAAAAGAAGATGGCAGGCAGACTTAAAATACCGCAGACGGCAAATTGCAGCAGCGACATCCGCACACCGTCTACCAATACGGAAAAACGTTCGATAGTGATGATATGCAGTGCGAAAAAGCAGGCGCAGGCCAAAATGATCATATCGCCGTAATTGACGCTGAAATTTTCGGTAATACAGATAAAATACATACCGACAGCGGCAATAAAAACGCTGAGCCATTGCAGTTTGGTAACGGTTTTGTGTACAATAAGCCCAAAAAGGGGCACGATAACGATATAGAGCGTAGTAATAAAACCGGCTTTGCCGACAGTGGTATGGCCGATACCGATCTGCTGCAGAGTACTGGCGATAGTCAGCACGATACCGCAGACGATGCCGCCGGTAATAAGGTCCTGCTGTTCTGTTTTGTTATCAGTACCCCAAATAGAAAAAGGTCTGCCTGCAAGCCGGTCAAAAAAGGCGACGCAGGGGATCAGAAAAACCGCGCCGATCAATGAGCGGAGGCCATTGAAGGTAAATGCGCCTACGTGGTCGGCTCCGACGCTTTGTGCGACAAAGGCCAGTCCCCAGATCAGGGCGCAGAAAAACAGCATCAGGCTGCCTTTTAATTGATGTTGCTGCATCTATAACACTCCTGTTGTTTATAAAAGTATGAACTTTTATATTTTAGCATTATTTTAGGGAAAGTTTAAGTAATTAGGCAAAATTTTATAATTCGGAAAATTCAGCAGATAGTGCATTAATGGCAGATGGTGTTATAATTAATGTAAATATTTAGAAAAGATGGTGGCAGATTGATGAGCAGGGACTTTTTTGTGGCAGATTTTGAGTTTACTCAATACACCAAAAGAATGGGACGTCCACGAGGATTTTTTTCAGAAATAATTGAGATCGGCGCGGTGAAAATAGATGGAAATTCCCTTGCGGTCACAGGTAAGATCCAAAATTTTGTCCATCCGCATTTTTATCCGAAGCAGGCTAAAGAGGGAATGGATTTTTGTATGATCACTGAAAAGGATATGGAATCAGCAATAGAATTTGGAGAGATGCTTGAACAGATCAAAGCTTTATATGTACCGGGGCAGACTTATTTTGTGGCCTGGGGTGATGAGGATTATAAGGTGGTGGCGGAAGGCTGCAGACGGCATAAATTTGAAAATCCTGTTTTACCTGAAGACTATCTTGATCTGGCGGCAGCTTATAAGCTGCTGAAAGGCGATACGTATACGACCGGGCTGAAGAAGGCAACAGAAGAACAAAACGTTGATACAGGCGGTTTGTGGCATACTGCTTATGACGATGCTGCCAATACCGGCAAGCTGCTGGTAAAATTGCTTGCTGACGGCTGGAAGCTGGAGGCTTACTGGGACGAGGAAGCAGAGCTGCATAAATAAAATACAAAAAAAGCTTCGCAGCGGGTAATTTTATGCTGCGAAGCTTTTTTATAACATTTTTAATCGCGATACTTTTCGGGAAAGAAAATACGCAGAATATGTTCGTCGTGTTCTTTGCCAAGGGCGTTGCCGATAAGGAAGAAAATCAACGAAGCACCGATGCCGATAACTATCTGGTGCAGATCAAAGAATTTGATTTGCAGCGCCATAGTAGTGCAGTAGGCAAGTACGCCGCCAGCCATAGCGAAAACGGCGCCGGTGCGGTTGGCTTTTTTCCAGAACAGCCCGAAGATCAGGACCCAGAAGAATGCTGTTTCCAGGCCTCCGAAAGCGAACATATTTATTTTCCAGATAACGCTGGGCGGGGCAATGGCAATAAAGTAAACTCCAAGGCCAAGGATAACGGTAGCACCCATGCTGAACAGACGTATCGTATTATTGGAAACTGTTTTATGGCGTTTGGAGCATTCGTGCATATATACGTCTTTGATGATAGCGGAAGAGGAGGCCAGCAGCAGGGAAGACACGGTAGAAATAGTTGCTGCGATGGGACCGATGATGGTGATGCCGGCCCAGAAGGGGTCCATGGTGCCAATGATAGTAAGCGGGGTAAGCCTGCAGGGTATCGGTAAGCACGCCCTTGGAAAGGACGCCGATCCAGGTAGCGATCAGAGTCATGGCGCCGATAACGACGGTACCGATAATCATAGCGTTATGCAGGGCTTTGGTGTTTTTGTAACTGATGCCGCGGACTACTGATTGCGGTAGTGCCAGTGTACAGACACCAACAAGCAGCCACTGGCTGATATAGAGCGAGATCGGCATTTTGCCGCGGGAAAGTGGTTCCAGCATATCGGGATGATTGGTTTGGATATGGGTCATGATTCTTTCATAACCGCCTCCTGTTTCCAGCATTGAGAAGAACAGGATAAAAAGGCCGATGATCATAGCGACGGCACAGATAGCGTCAGTAATGGCAACGCCTTTGAAGCCGCCAACAGTAGTATAAAAGACAACGATCAGGCCAAATAATGTCAGTCCAGTGACATAGGAGAAGCCTGTAACAGCTTCAAAGAGCTTGGCTGCTCCCACGAACTGGGCGACCATCGTCGCACAGAAGAAGGCAACGATCACCAGCGCGGAAATATTGGCAAGCAAATCGGATTGATAGCGGCTGCGGATAACATCGACTACTGTAACAGCGTCAATTTTGCGTGAAACCATAGCGATCTTTTTGCCGAAAATACCTAAAACG
>OGMX01000450.1_pt1 | contig 28294 bp, 52 predicted proteins | sample 1573351 | NCBI WGS metagenome assembly OGMX01 (sample SAMEA2581926, study PRJEB24529) | metagenome | biome: Human gut stool | place: China | collected 2011 | reverse complement strand
ATATATTGCCCGTCCGGTCTCGATACCGGGTACAATCCGTAGAAGGTATGGCGGGCGCAATATATAACGGATTTTTCGTCCGTGCGCATAATGGCAAGCCTTCAGGCACATAGCAGACAGCGAAGTTAATCGGCTACAGGCAGTAACCACCGATACGTTCACAAGATTCTAAACGAAAGATTCAAGTTGTAAGTATGACTTTTAAATTTTCTTTCAGTAGAAATTCAACGATATATTGCCCGTCCGGTCTCGATACCGGGTACAATCCGTAGAAGGTATGGCGGGCGCAAATTTTAAATCATACGATTATGTCACATTATTATTCAAAAGTGAGTGCTGATAGTTTATTATCACTTGTAAGCGCATCCGATTGTGTGGATTATTTCGATATATCTAGTTTGGTTTCTGAAATGGATGAAACAGAGGTTCTAAATCAGATAAACGAAGATACCATAATTAGTTATCTCGAAGATAAAGGTTTTAAAGTAGAAAAGGAGGATTGATTATGAAAATAATCCAGTTGATTTTAGCCATAATTTTAGCCTTATGTGCTATAATTATGTTTTATGGGACAATCACAACCCATAGCCCAATAAAAACGATCTCTATTATTATCATGGGGATGATTTGTATCGGCTGTTTTGCTTTTGTCAGAATCACCTACACAGAATTACGTGAATAACAGACATCCGCAAAAAGGTAGACCGACAATCCGGCATAAGGTTCCTGCAATAAACCAGTACTGTGAGTAAGGGAAACCAGCCGGGCGGATTCTGAAAAATATAGTAGTTTTTGTCGTGTTTTATTTTGTGTTTGTACTAGGTGTACCGTCTGTGAAGACAGTACACCTTTCTTATATGGGTGGTTAGCTTATCGGTTAGAGCTTTGTGCTGCGTAGCCAATTATCACAATTGAGAGGGGTTCGATTCCTCTATCACCCACCAATCATTAATTTAATTTTTAATCTTATGGCAACAATCAGAGAAACGATTTTAAAAGTAAAACCGGGCAAACAGAAGATTATCCCGCTATCAGAAGTTGATGTTACAGGTTACAGACAGCAAGCCCATGTAATTAGCAAAGAATTGAGAGATAAAGGTGTTGTTGTTCCAGGCGGCAAGCCGGCATACACAATCTCTAAAAACAAGTACACCGGATCAATGTATATTATAAATAATATGCAGAAATAGTATCTAATCTTACACGATTATGGATAGAGTATTTACAGAGCTATCTGATAGAGAAAATGAAATTGCTCAATTGTATGGTGGCGGGTTAGAGGTGAAGGAGGTCGCTAATCTTCTTTTTCGTTCCTCTGCCACTATTAGAAATCACATGCAGAGCATATATGAAAAGCTACAGGTAAGAAACAGAAGTGAGTTATCCATTAAAATGATGGAAAGACTTAATCGTGTTAAGTTTACCTTAGACTTATCACCAATAGTTAGGGCTTCTATTTCCTGTTTTCTATTATGTGTATTCTCACTATCGCTTTACCACGAACAAAGCGAGATGAGAAGAGGAAGAGAAGCAAAGGTTGAACGAATTGAAAGAATAAGGAGGTCAGAATGAATGCAGAAACTAAGCTGAATACTCTCTATCGAATAGGTAGCAGAGTTTCTCTCAATAAAGAGCAAGCAAAAGAGTTTGTAGGCGGTCGTTACAGACTTGAAAAGCTGATAGCGGAGAAGAAAATACGGGCAAAAAAGACCGGAACCACGAAAATGTCTCCTTATGCTATCAATGCTTGTGATGTGCTTCTTTATGCTATTGATTCTAAAGAACAGAGAATATAAATTAACCCTTTAAATTTTACGATTATGAGTCTTATCAAAAAATCAAATGAATTAGTAATCCCTACCACAGTGAAAATGATGATCTACGGCCAGGCTGGTATGGGAAAATCAACTGTGGCATTGAGCGCACCGAAACCTTTGTTATTGGATTTCGATAATGGCGTTAAGCGTATGAATATGGTGCATTTGGAAAACATAGACACAGTACAGGTCACCTCTTGGAGTGATGTTCAACAGGTCTTGCAGGAGGATTTGTCGGCTTATCAGACCATTGTAGTTGATACTATCGGTAAGATGATGGATTTCATCATTACTTATAAATGTGGTAGCCGCCAACCGTCCATCAGGGATTGGAGTGGTATCAATGCTGAATTTTCTTGGATGACAAGAACACTCTCAAGTCTGAACAAGCATATTATTTTCGTTGCCCATCGGGACACAAGAAAAGAAGGTGATGATACGGTATTCATTCCTGCTTTACGTGAGAAATCCTACAACTCCATCGTTACTGAACTGGATTTGCTCGGTTATCTCGAAATGAAAAGCGAAAGAGGCGTGCAAAAACGTACTATTACTTTCGACCCAACTTCAAGAAATGACGGTAAGAATACCTGCAATCTTCCTTCAGTAATGGAGGTTCCTACCATTCTTGATAAGAATGGCAATCCGACTGCCAAAAACGACTTTATCACTACCAAGATAATCAATTCGTATTTGGGTATGCTTGCAGCCAAAAAAGCGGCACAGGAAAAGTATGATAAAGTTATTGAAGAAATAAAAGAACAGATCGAACTTATTACGGATGCGGAATCTGCCAATAATTTTATCGCGCAAATAGATAATTTTGAGCACGTTGGTTCTTCAAAGCAAATGGCGGCAAAGTTGGTAGCCAACAAAGCGAAGTCTTTGAATCTGAAACTTAATTCAGAAAAGAAATATGAACCAGCAGCCTAAATATCGTATTTACGCAACGCTTCTTGATGCCTTTGGGGAATATCTGAATAGTGATGTGATTTGGGATAAATATTGGGGGTGGTCAGAAAATCCGCCCCATACTCCCGAAGAATTTCACGAACAACAGTTTCAAGAACTGATAGACCGGATTAACCGCAAGCCATTCGATAGCGAAGCGGCAGACAAGGGAACAGCCTTTAATGAATTAGTGGATGCTCTGATTGAAAAGAGAAAGCCTAATGATATGGATGTAGAAAGGAATGCAGAAAACACTTGCTACACGGTAATTTACAAGAATCGTACATTTACTTTCCCTATTTCTCTTTGTTGTGAATTTGCAGACTATTTCAAAGGCGCATTAACACAGCAGAGAGTAGAAGCAATCCTACCGACCGCATACGGCAATGTTTTGGTTTATGGGGTAATTGACGAACTGATGCCTACCAGCGTTCACGACATCAAAACAACCGGCAGTTACACTGTAGGGAAGTTCAAAGACCACCACCAACATTTAGTTTATCCATACGCTTTGATGAAGAGCGGTTCGGATGTGCGGACGTTTGAATACAACATTGTAGAGTTTAATAAAGGCGGTTTTGTGGTAGATACCTATACAGAAACATACGTTTTCAATCCTGAACGTGATATTCCCATTCTTACTAATCATTGTGAGGAGTTTATCCGGTTCTTGGAAGAAAACAGAGAACTTATAACCGATACCAAAATTATATCAAATAATGAGTAGTGAAATTTGGAAGCCTATTAAAGATTATGAAGGTCTTTATGAGGTATCATCTTTAGGCAGAATAAAATCTATGCCTAAAAAATTTATAAGAAACGGAGCTGTAACACATTTTGAAGAAAAGATATTAACGCCTTCTGATAGTCATGGGTATCGTTCTGTTGTTCTAACAAAGAATGGCATTCATAAAACGCATAGCGTTCACAGATTGGTGGCTTTAGCTTTCATTCAAAATCCAAATAACTATACTCAAATAAATCATAAAGACGAAAATAAATCCAATAACAGAGTTGAAAATCTTGAATGGTGTACACATTCATACAATATGAATTATGGAACGCTCCAAGAGCGTAAGGGGAAAGCTAATGGTGTGCCAGTCTATCAATATACCAAATCTGGTGACTTCGTTAAGAAATATCCTTCGTTGAAATCAGCAGCGGTAAGTAACGGATTCCAAAGTTCACCTATTCAAAATTGTTGCTGTGGAAGAAGTAAGACTTCGTATGGATTTATATGGAAATATTAATTAAAAGATATTTGGAGGAGAAAATTAATGGCAAACCAAATAACCGGACGGATAATCGAAATCGGACAAACTGTTCAAATACCATCCAAAAACGGTGGTTCCTCGTTTACAAAACGGGAGTTTATTTTAGATGCTACCACTTACGACCCTTATACGGGAGAGCGTAGCGAGTATGAGAATGTTATTCCCTTAGAGTTTTCAGGCGATAAGTGTGCAGAACTTGACCGCTTTAATCAGGGTGATGTTGTTACTGTATCATTTGTCTTACAAGGGCGTTCTTGGACGAATCAAGACGGAGAACTCAAACGTATGGCATCTATTCGGTGCTACAAAATAGATGCGCGTGGTGGTGTATCGCAATCCCAACAAACAACATCGGTACAACAGCCAGCGCCACAGTCGACCTATCAGCAACAGCCGCAGAATTTCCCGCCTCCGGTTGATGCTAATGGCAATGTAAAGGACGATTTGCCTTTTTAGCGTATGTTGTTCGACTTGAAGAATGAATATCAAATACCCAAGTTCAAGGAGTATGTAAACAAGCTGTTTAGTGAACGTGCGGTGGTGGAAGTGAAAAAGAAACTACCTAACCGCACGCTTGCCCAAAACAGCTACTTGCATCTTCTTTTAGGGTATTTCGGTAGTGAGTACGGTTGCAGCCTCGATGAAGCAAAAATTGATTTTTATAAGAGGACTTGCAACCGTGATTTGTTTGAGAGAAAGACGGTCAACAAGAAAGGCAATGAAGTAACCTATTTGCGCAGTTCTGCCGAACTGACAACGGGGGAAATGACCCTAAGTATTGATCGTTTCCGTAATTGGAGCGCATCGGTGGCTGGTATCTATCTGCCGGCTGCAAATGAACATCAAATGCTGATATACGCCCAGCAGGAAATACAAAGAAATCAAGAATTTATTTAGTTATGATAGAAACAAGAAAAACAGAAATCCGGTATGTGACATCTGATCCGAAGAAGATGCTCAACATGTACCTTGCAAAACGTGTCCTCAAAACATGGGAGGAATCTTTTATTGATGAAGATACCGGTGAAACAGTAACCATTGAACGAAATGAAATTCTTTTCGACCGTGGTACGCTAATAGACCAAGACACTTTGGCGAAAATTCGTTTCAGTATGGAGGCCGACGGTATCAAGGAAGTGGAAGTCAGCAACCAGAACCGCTTGGCATTCGAGAACGAGAACAAATTCTTATATCCCTATCTTGCACAGGCACAAATAGGGGACAAGAAACATAAGTTCCTGCTGTATGCCACCGGATTGGAAAATTCTTGTAGTATCTTGAAAGATTACATCGAACTAAACTATATGTTCGGATTCACCTTGACAATGGTCAAGGAGTTCGATTCTTGTGTGATTCTTACTGATAATTTGAAAGAACGCAAGGTAGATGATGCCACCCTCGAAGAATTAAAAGATACATTCCCTTTAAACGATTCTGTAACGGAAGAAGATGAAGAAGAGGGAGATTCCAAGCCCAATGAAAAGAAATTCTATCAGATTGAGACGAAAATCACATTCACGGATGGGGAGAATGAAGACGAGAGAGTTCAGACTTTTGTCGTGAACACCTTCAACGTTGACAGAGCGATGATGCTTATTACCCACTATCTCAAAAACAAAGAGGAAGAATGTGAGATACAAGCCAAAGAAAAGGGACATGAGTTCAGAAAGAGGGAAATACATACAGCTATTGAATCAGCCAAACCTATTCCGGTCGGGCGGTTTATTCCGAAAGAGTTTTCAATGGCTTATATGGAATAACTTTGTTAACCTGCCCGTCCGGTCTGTGAAGATGGGGCGGGCGAAAATGGGGGGTGCGCAGTGGAGTGCTTTTGACTTTCGAGAGGTGCACATGGTAGAAAGTACGGTACGTGAGATATAAGGAGTAATTAACCTTAGAAGTAGCGCAAAAGGATATAGTCCTTAATTGGGTGTTCGAATCGCTCCATCTCCACATAAACGTGAGCCACACATAAATGGCAAGGGTTAGTAAATAATGGTTATGCCCGGAGAATACGATTCGGGGCTTTTAATTAGGTAAACTATGAATGAAATATTAACTGGCAAGATTTGCCCTTATTGCGGTAAGCCTACTGAATACGTGGATAGTTCCATAATCTACGGACGTTCCTACGGTATGATTTATTTGTGTCATGATTGCAGGGCTTATGTAGGTGTGCATAAAGGTACAGACCAAGCATTAGGACGTTTGGCAAATGCTGAGCTAAGAGAAGCCAAGAAGGAAGCCCACTTCTACTTTGACCAAATAGCTAAGACCAATCTTATCAATAAAATTTGGAAGAAACATATCCCCAACACTTCAAACAGAAACAAAGCCTACCTGTGGCTATCCAATCAACTGGGCATACCACGTGAGCTTTGCCATATCGGAATGTTTGATGTGGAGGATTGTAAACGAGTTGTTGAATTGTGTAAACCAATAGTAGAATGCCATACTACATAAAACGAACAAAGGCTAAGAAAAAAGACAAGCCTTTACCTCTGTTTGATAAAGCAGGGGTAACAGTAAAGAAGAAGCCGGATTTGAAAGCTAAGCTCGACAAGGAGTTTTCTCTTTTCATCCGGCTTCGTGATTGTATGCCAAACGGTTTCTTTCGCTGCATCTCTTGTGGACAGATAAAACCGTTCGGGCAAGCCGACTGTGGTCACTATTTCAGCCGCACGCATCTGGCTACCCGATTTGATGAGAACAATTGCCATGCCGAATGCCGTGCGTGCAACCGTTTCCGTGCCGACCACCTTGAAGGCTACCGTGAGAATTTGATAGCCAAAATCGGTCAACAGAAGTTTGATTTGCTAAAAGTGAAAGCTGCCAGCACTTCCAAAATGACTGATTTTGAGTACGAACAGCTAATCAAGTATTACAAAGCACTTAATAAGAAGTTACGAAAGGAGAAAGGAATATGAAATCCACTATCATTGAAGGAGTTGAATATAAACTCACACCGATAAAAAAAGAAAATAAGACAATAGCTTTATTTATCCTCACTATGCCCAAAAACAATTCATGGAATGGTAAATGGACTGGAGAAGGAAATTTATATGCCTATTCGCAGGTTGCATTTAGACGTGGAAAGCCAATCTATTCAAATCTAAAAGAAGGAAACTTCTATTATGATTTTGGCGATGGATGGGTAGCAAATGTGGAAGTCAGATATGTTACACCAAGCGAATCTAAAAAAATAATGCGGAAATCTAAAGGTTTCTGTGGATATACTTGGATGTGCGATGAGATAATGAAACTTGGAAGAATCAGAACCGTTACAGAAAGAAGAGCAGACAATGTACAAACTACGTGATTACCAACAGAAAGCCTCTGATGCTGCCGTTTCTTTCTTCAACAACAAGACCAAGAAAACTAATGCCATTATGGTGTTACCTACGGGCAGCGGAAAGTCGCTTATCATAGCGGATATAGCCGCAAGGCTTGAGGGGCACACTTTGGTGTTTCAGCCAAGTAAGGAAATACTCGAGCAGAATTTCAAGAAACTCTGCTCATACGGCATTCTTGATTGCAGTATCTATTCAGCTTCTTTCAACTCAAAGGAGATAAGCCGGATAACATTTGCCACCATAGGCAGCGTGAAGAACCATCCTGAACTGTTCATCCACTTCAAGAACATCATCGTGGACGAATGCCACCTTGTTAACCCTAAAGAGGGGATGTACAAGGATTTCTTCAATGCGGTGAAGTGTAAGGTTCTAGGCTTGACTGCAACTCCTTATAGATTATCTTCCTCACGTGATTTCGGCTCTATGTTGAAATTTATCACCCGGACAAAGCCTCACGTTTTTTCAGAGGTCATTTATCATGTACAGGTATCAACCCTATTAGATATGGGCTACTTGGCGAAGCTGAACTACTACCCGATGAATCCGACTGGATGGAATGAACTCAATTTGAAAGTAAATACCACTGGTGCCGACTATACAGATAGGTCAGTCCAAAGAGAATATGAACGGATAGACTTCTACGGTTATCTCGTTCATATTGTCCAAAGGCTGATGAATCCCAAAGCCGGAGGAAAACGGAAGGGCATTTTGGTCTTTACCCGTTTTTTGAAAGAAGCGGAACGGTTAACGATGTCAATACCTGGTTGCGCTATTGTATCCGGTGATACTCCAAAAGCCACTCGTGAAATGATTCTCAAGCATTTTAAGGCAGGAGAAATATCTGTTGTTGCCAATGTCGGGGTATTAACCACCGGCTTTGACTATCCGAAACTTGATACGGTCGTAATGGCACGTCCTACGATGTCACTGGCCATGTGGTATCAGATAGTCGGTCGTGCCATCCGCCCGCATCCTTCTAAAGAATGTGGTTGGATTGTGGATTTATGCGGTAACATCAAACGTTTCGGGGAGGTGTCGGACTTACGACTGTTTGATAGGGGTAACGGTAAGTGGGCAGTTTATTCTAATGGTAGACAATTAACTAACGTAAGATTCTAAGCAAATGGAAAACGATAAAGGATTTATAAAACTAAGCCGCAGGTTCTTCTCGAATATAATGTGGAATGAAGCCCGGACATTTAGCAGTTGCGAAGCGTGGTTAGACTTAATACAGTCTGCACGATTTGATGCAACGCCCCGAAAGGAGTGTATCGGAGGTCGAGAGGTGGTCTATAATCGTGGGCAATACCCAGCATCCATTAGGTTTTTAGCAAAACGTTGGCAATGGTCAGAAAAGAAAGTCCGTTCTTTTTTGGAGCACCTACGGAAAGAAGGCATGATAACTTCTGAATGTACGCAAGGCATCAATATCATAACATTGTGCAAATATGACGAATATAACGATGTAGACACAACTAAGGGCACAATTAAGGGCACGGATATTAACGTGGAGATCAATAGTTTAAAAGAAGAATGGGCACAACTAAAGGCACAACTTGCGGCACAGCCTATGAATAATAACCCGCCACAATTTGAATTTTCACAAAAATTAGGGCACACGGAGGGCACAAATACAAAGAAAGATAAAGAAAGAGAGTGCATAGATATGTCTCTTAATAATCAAAAGAAAGAAAATACTCCTAACGGAGTATCAAAGAAAGACAAGCTTTCTTCGCCCTCCCTCTCTGAAAAGGTTGATTACAATGGATTAATGGAATACTATAACGCTACATTCAAGGACAAACTTCAGCAGATACAGTCAATGACCGAGGATAGAAAGAAAGCCGTAAAAGCCCGGATATCCCAATATGGCAAAGAATCCGTCAGAACAGCTTTCAATCTTGTTCTTCAGAGTCCCTTTCTTCTTGGAGGAAATGACCGCAACTGGAAGTGTAACTTTGATTGGATATTTAAACAAGCAAATTACACTAAAATTTTAGAAGGTAATTACAATGGAAAACGAACTGATACTGCCGCCACAAGAAGAGAGTCGGTTAGCCGCCTTAAAGACCTCGCCGGAGCGATATTGCAAGATGCTTCGCCCCAAAACGATTGAAGATGTATTTTTAAGTTCAGAACCAGCAATAGGAACAATCACAAGGATACTTGGAGAAACAAAGTCAAGAGCCGCCGTTGTTCTTTTACTTGCCGATGCTTTGGAGTTTTTCAATGCTACTGAAACTATGTCTGATGTTCAGGTAGCTATAACCGTTGATTTGATTATGGAGGAATATCCGTATTTCAAAATGGACGACTTGAAACTCTGTTTTAAAAATGCCATGAAGATGAAATACGGACGAATATACAATCGTATTGATGGGCAGGTGATTATGAGTTGGCTTCGTGAGTATAATAAAGAACGATGTACTGCTGCCGACACCCAGTCCTGGAATGAGCATAAATCGCATATAGAGGATGAATTAAAGTCTATGTCCGGTATGTTCTATGAAGAGTATAGGACGGAACTTGAAAAGCGTGCATCATCTGGTGATGAATCTGCTATCAATGCCTTGCGTATATCTAACAGTTTAATGGATGAGTTGGTTAAAAGAAGATTTAAAAAGCAGAAAATGCAATTGAAAGAGTTTTATAATAAGCAAGAATCATGAAAGTAACTATTTATTGGGATACAAGACATCTCGATCCTAAAGATGTACCAAGAATCAAAAAGAAAATCAGGGATAAGTTTAATATCCCGGACTATACTACCGTGAACGGTGAGACTCCCTGTGATATCAAGGAAGAAGATATGAAACTCCTTAGAGAGACAGAAAAACGAGGATTCATTCAAATAAGAAACAAGTGAAATCATGTTAGTAGGAACAACAAATCTTAATACAACGCTCAACTTAACCTATGTGTTGACAGATGTTGTAGAAACCCTTCTCTATGACTTGAGAAGTGAAATGGGTAAACAAGGCTATGAACTGCGTTACGATGCAAAACGTAATTTCAACACTGCAATAGCCGCTATCCGTAAATTAAAACAAGATGTTGACAAAACCCAGTTCTCCACTCAGGAAAATTTCGGCAACGACTCCGATTGTCTTCTTGCGTTTATCAGGTTGTTAATTGACAGATGTGGAGATGATGATAAAAAGATGTTTGAATTTTATAATTACATCAAGCGTTTTCCGTCACAACTTGGTCTCAATCTATCAGACGAAAAAAGTACGTTTGCTCATATTTTCAAAAGTAGTGAGGAGCTGGATTAGTTATGAGAATACTCCTAAATATCCTCCTTCTCCTAGGAGTTAACATCTTATTTTATCTGGTAGTCTACGCAATATCAGACTACTTAATGGATACAATTAATTAACCTTGCAAGTTCTTGAATGATTATCAAGTAAAAACGATATAAAAATGAGCAAAAAGCAATCAATGCAACCGGAGCTAATCCGGGTAATCAATTCAAAGAAAAGAGTACTTGAAGTTGATTATAACTATAATGCCTGTGACTTGCGGATGGAAGTTGATAATGAAGATAGTGCTATCACTTTGAATGAATCAGAGGCTAAAAAATTACACAAGGCACTTTCTCGGTTCTTGGACTTTAGAAAGCATTTACGAGAAAATTTTTAATTCAAATATAACATCAGTTGAGTAAGTGACTCACCCAATCAACTGTTGAACTAAAAATATTAATTCATTAGAGAATATAAATGAATAAATCAACAAACAAGCATCGTCATAAATGGGTAGAGCCTTTTGATGCTCCATTTACCTATATATGTAGTAAGTGTGGTAAGCATAAGATTAAAGAAACCATGTACACTGCAACTTACTATGACGAGAACATGAATCCACTTGGTAGTAAATCACCAGAGTGTGTTAGTAAACAACCTTCAATACGAATAAAAAATGGAACTAAATGACCAAGTTAAAGTCACGTTAACAGCGTATGGAGCTTCCGTTCTTAATGAAGATAATAAACAGTGGAAGGAACGGTATCCAAAAGCATTTTCCTCGGAGAAAACAGACTATAAAGAAGGAGACATTTACGAAAACCAACTTTGGTGTATCTTGGGAAGATTCACTGATAGCTTTCAGGCTGGACACCAAATACCATTCACTGATTTGGCAAAAGTAGAGAAGTAAAATATAAATAGTTCAAATTTAATCAGAAATGAGTAAAATAATTATAGATGGCAAGAAATATGAACGAATCAAAGTTAAGGGGAAAGAAAATTGCAACGATTGCGATTTAGCAAAAAATGTAAGAAGTTTAGCCTCTGTGCCTATTTGTTGGCAGGAAGGAAACGAAAAGATTATAAAATATTGTGAGAATCACCCTGATGTAATATACAAAGAAGTTAAACCATAACAGAACAGAAATGAAAGAAATAGAACTATATAATGATCATTTTCAGAATTATAAAGTCTATGGCATTCCTAAGGCTCAACTAATTATAGCTGATGTCCCTTATAATTTAGGCAATAGTGCTTATGCCTCTAACCCTTCATGGTATGTGGACGGAGATAGCAAGAACGGGGAAAGTGATAAGGCCGGCAAACAATTCTTTGATACCGATAAAGATTTTCGCCCTGCCGAGTTTATGCACTTCTGCTCCCAAATGCTTGTAAAGGAACCCAAGGAAAAAGGCAAGGCGCCTTGCATGATAATATTTTGTGAGTTTGAAGACCAGTTCCGGTATATTGAACTGGGTAAAAGATATGGGCTGAATAATTACATCAATCTTGTATTCAGAAAGAACTTTTCAGCGCAAGTCTTGAAAGCCAATATGAAGATAGTCGGCAATTGTGAATATGGATTGTTGCTTTACCGCGATAAGCTTCCAAAGTTTAACAACGATGGTCGGATGATCTTCAATTGCTTTGATTGGGTGTTGGACAATGAAACTCCGAAGGTTCATAGCACGCAAAAGCCGGTTCCTTTGCTTCGTAGACTGATAGAGATATTCACCGACAAAGGTGATGTCGTTATTGATCCATGTGCCGGAAGCGGTTCTACCTTATTAGCTGCTGCCCAGTTGGGACGCAGGGCATACGGATTTGAGATTAAAAAAAAGTTCTTTGCTGATGCGAATAAATTTGTGTTATCACGTATCCAGCAATCGCTATTTGTGTAATTTAAATAAAAATAGAAATGAATTTAAACGAATTAAGAGATAAGGCCTACAAAAACGCTTGTGAGCACGGATTTCATGATCAGGAGTTGAGCAATGAACATTGTCTTTGCCTAGTAATATCGGAGCTAATGGAGGCTGTGGAAGCGGATAGAAAAGGTAAACGAGCCAATGTTGATCGGTATAATAAGAAGATTGCTAACAGCCGCATTTGTCAAGGGTTAGACCCAAATATTCCCAAAGAGCGTGGTTACGAAGTCGCATACAATGAAACTATAAAAGGCTCAATTGAGGAAGAGTTAGCCGATGCTGTTATCCGCTTGCTTGATTTAGCAGGGTTACGAGGTATAGACATTAATTTTTCGGAAGTGGACATTTACGAATCAACAGAAATCTGTAGTGATGAATCATTCACTGAAAGTATTTATTCCATATCTACAATTCCCATAAGATATGAGTATGAATACGATTACTCTTTTGATAAACAGCTAAACGGTATGCTGCTGGGAGTTATCGGTCTATCAAATTATATAGGTATTGATTTGCTCTGGCATATCGAGCAGAAAATGAAGTATAACGAACTCCGTGAGAAAATGCACGGGAAGAAATACTGATCTAATAAACCATAAAAATGAACATAGGATTAATAGATGTTGACGGTCATAACTTCCCCAATTTCGCCCTTATGCGTGCCTCTGCATATCATAAGGCGAAAGGCGATCAAGTAGAATGGGCTACTCCTTTCAGCAGATACGATAAAGTTCTAGCGAGCAAAGTATTTACTTTCACTCCTGATTTCAACTATCTGTCATTACAGGCTGATATTATCGAAAAAGGAGGAACCGGCTATGATATTCATAAGAAGCTTCCATTTGAAATATCTTGTAGCACACTTATGGATTATTCTATTTATCCACAATATCGTTTTTCGCTCCAGTTCTTTTCAAGAGGCTGCATCCGCAAATGCCCTTTCTGCCTCGTCCGTGAGAAGGAAGGATACATTCAGGCCGTAGAACCGGTAGAACTGAACCCGAAAGGAGAGTGGATAGAGGTATTAGATAACAACTTCTTTGCAAACCCGAACTGGAAAGAAGCTATTGGCTATCTACTAAAGGTCGGACAGCCTGTGAAGTTGCATGGAGTTGATGTTCGAATAATAGATGAAGAACAGGCGTACTGGTTGAATAAGTTAAAGATGAAGCAGAACATCCATATCGCATGGGACCTGCCGCAGCTTGATCTGACTGATCGGCTGAAAGAGATGATTAAATACGTGAAGCCCTACAAGATAACCTGTTATGTGTTGGTCGGTTTCAATTCGACTATTGAACAGGATTTGTTTCGGCTTAACACATTAAAAAGTTTAGGTATTACTCCATTTGTTCAGCCCTATCGGGATTTTACAAATGAAAGAAAGCCCAAACAATATGAGTTGGACCTTGCAAGGTGGGCGAACAAAATGTGGTTGTTTAAATCATGTGATTTTGCAGATTTCTCACCTCGAAAGGGATTTAAGTGTAATTGTTATTTATAATCAATTATATAAAGAAAAATCGTAAAACAGAGTAGTATGAAACAGACATTAGAAGAAGCTGCCCAAAAGGGGGCTGAAGGATATAATATCGTTAGACAAACTATTTATAAATCTGGATTCAAATCTGGTGCAGAATGGCAGGCAAAGCAATCACCTAGGATCAGTGTTAAGGAACGGTTGCCAGAAAATAATACCGTGGTTCTGACAAGAGGGGCTTATGGCTTCCTTATTTGCCAGCTTTCATCTTTGGGTGAATGGGAAACCGGGGCAAATGTTAATAAAGAAAGATTAGGCATTACCCATTGGATGCCTATTCCGTCTTTCGATGAGATACTCGAAGCCAACAGAGATGTACTAGAACGGATTAAAGAGAAAGGAGATTGATATGGATAAAATCAAATGTATAACCTTTGATAAAGCAGCACAAGACGCTTTGCCGGAACACATCAAAGTTAAAATGAAAGCTGACAGGGAAAAAGCCCGATTAGAGGCATATCAAAAGAAATGCCCATGCTGGAACAGTGAAAACAATAGTTGTTATGACTACAACTGTCCTTGTGATAGAGATTGCGAATATATGAGAAACTTAAAAAAATAGGATATGAATCGTACAATAAAATTCAGAGGGAAAAGCATATACGATGAAGATTGGCTGTATGGCTCTCTTGTTAAGATTGAGAAGGATAGATATGCTATCATTCCGCCCTTAAATGATATTGAGATAGGGAAAAGCATCGGTATGTATGAGGTTTATCCCGAAACCGTATGTCAGTTCACCGGCTTGTTAGATAAGAATGGAAAAGAAATCTATGAAGGGGATATAATCAAAGGCTTTGATATTATAATTGAAGTTTGGTATTCGGAAGATAGGGCTTGTTTCATAGCAGAAATGAAAGAACCTCAAAATTGTATGGTGGATATTCTTGGTGGTTACGATACTGGAAGAATGGAAATTATTGGCAAAATCTACGATAACCCAGATTTAAATAAGGGGGAATAATCATGAAGAAAATAATGTTCAATGATGAATTTAGATTAACGCAAGCCGTATTGGAAGGTCGGAAGACTATGACGAGAAGAATAATCAAATGTCCAAGAACTTTTAGGGGAGAATGGGTCGCAGGATTCAATATACACAGAAGTTCTTCTGATAAAAAGATAGTTGGCTTTCCTTGTATGTACGATGCAGATGAAAGGGAGTTTGATATGGGCGAGATATTGCCGAAATATGAACTTGGAGAAGTTGTTGCCATTGCGCAAAGTTATATGGATGTTGACCGATTTCATAGAAAAGGGAAAAATGCAGCTTACTTAGAATACTTGGATTCTATATTGCCTGAGCTGAAATTACATCCCGGTTGGACTAATAAAATGTTTGTGAAAGCCGACCTAATGCCCCGCCATATTGAATTTACAGATCGTAAGGTTGAACGCCTACAGGACATTAGCGATGAAGATTGCCTGAAAGAGGGGATATATGAAGATTCGGGTGATGATAAGTTTCCACCATCCATATTTTATGAATTTGAGGGAAACAAAGACGATGGATTTGATACTCCACGTGAAGCCTTTGCCGCCCTCATAGATAAAGTTTCCGGCAAAGGCACATGGGATAGTAATCCATACGTATTTTGTTATGAATTTGTTTTAGTTGACTAAGGAAGGAATAGCCATGCCAATAAGCGAAACAGCAGAATTAATACTTAAAATCGCATTATTCATCCTCAATGTCACAACCGTTGCCATCATTGTAATTTTGATAAGCAAATGGCATAGACGCATGGAGGACAAGCTGAATGACATCAAAAGTTATATTCAGCACATAACGGATCGCAATGACATCGTATACATCAATCAGCTTGAAGAGATAAAAAGAATACTGATAGAGTCTGAACGTTACGAAGATGCAGCCAAGATAAGCAAGTGCATTGAGGATGAATACAGTAATCTTAAAAGAAAAATAGAAGACGGAGAATAAATAATTGATCCTTTAAAATAGAAAGGGGAGAATCTGCGAGCACGACCAAGCATTAATTCTCCCAAATCTTACACGATTATGATGCAAATATACTATTTACTTTTAAAATAATCGTGTTATGGAACTGGATTTTAACAAAATAATTCGTCTTAAAAAGATTCGTATCGAAAAATCAGAACTTTCAGAGGAAGAAAATATCTTAACTTCCCCGATTTTGAAAGACAAAAGCCTTATCCATGAAATCTATAAAATATTTGTTGAGTTACTGAATGAGAGAGGATGTTCACCGAATATTGACAGTGTTACCCAGCGGAAGAAGTTCATTTTCATTATCCTGTACCTGTTTTCTCCTAGCTCGCTTGCCGGTGGGAAAATGACAGCTGGGTTACGTGAAGAGATGTCAAGAGTATTGGGGATTCAGTCCAAGAGTACAATTTCCGACAACTGTGCAGATGTCGTGTTTCTGTATCAGAACTATGGGGATTTTAGTGGGGATATAGAGTATCTTTACACCGAAATCGTAAATCGGTTAAGAATCAAAGGGCTAATCAATTAACAAAGCGGTAAGTAATTCTTATCGCTTTGTTTTTTTTACTCAATTTTGAGCCATCGAATTATAATTATTCCTATATTTGCAATGCTTTTCTGCACAAAATTCTTTGTGTTATGTGTATAACTCCGTTTTTAAGCATACATAAAGGTTGATATATTAGTATTAACTTTAAAAAAGGAGGTTTTATGTCTGATGATAAAGACTATTATGAAAAAGAAGAACGAAGAATAGTGAAAAATGCCACAGAAAAAGGAGTACCTTTTGAAACAGCTGCAATCATTAGCAGAAATATAAGGCAGGAGGGATTAAGAGATTATGAATATCTTCAAATGCTCAAAGGTAAATTGAGTGATGAAATTAATCGTAAAAAGTAAATCAACAGGCCGGAGTTCAGTGCTCCGGCTCAATTTTATACAACTAACAGAATTAATATTCTAATAAAAAAGTAGAGAGATATTATAATTCCTACCCCTATAATACTTTTTGTTACCCAGTCATGTTTAAATACATCATACTTAAATATTCCACCAGGTACAAATTCGTGGGCTACATATTTTGCTTTCCAATACCCAATGCCAATAAACGTCATTCCTAATCCAAGTCCTAAAACATATCTTCTTTCAATAAATTGTATATCAAATATCATTGCTGCTGCGGAAAGAAGGATGCCACATAAAAGTACTAATTTCCACCAATAATCGACTTTAAATAATTGTCCTAAATCCATAATTCTATCTTTATTTATAGTATTCTTTTCCTTGTATGTTTTCATGGTCCGGCATACGTGGTTCTCCATCAAAATGAATTTTACCTCGTATTATTGACTTATTTCTTTTGAGATAGTCCATAAATTAGAAGTGAATGGACAAGTATTTCCTTTAGGAAGACATGAACTAATGGTTGGATTTAATAATTTTATCAACGCTTGTTCGGCAAACTGAACTACGCTCCCTATTCCTGATATTCTCATTAGTAGGTATATATCAAAACTCATATTTGAATTAAATATCTCCTGCATTTTTGTCGTTTGGTGCTTCCCTGACCTTAACATGGATATATGTGTGTTCATTCTCCTTTTCATGCAAGTCGTTGAACCAATATAAGTATCAGTGCCGAATTTTAGAAGATAAACATCTCCTTCTTCTTCTGATGCTTTTTTAAACCATAAAGATAGCTTTCCGTCCTTATATTCACCCACCTTCTCTAATTTATCGTAGTCAATCATCTTCTTTTGTAATTTTTAGTTTTGTACCGCAATTAGGGCAAATTATGATATTCTCTAATTCATCGGCGAAGAAATCACCAACATTGCATCCAATAACATTCGCTATTCTTTGAAGTGTTTCGACTGTTGGGTTTTTGTTGATGGATTGAGATAATGCCCCCTTAGTTATAGGTTTCCCATTCTTACTTTCCCACTCATTTGCTATACGCTCAATAGTATAGCCACGTGCTTTTATTACTGTTTTTATATCCATATATAATATGTTTAGTTATAACTATATGCAAAGTTACAACTATTTTGCATTTAATCTATATAATATCTAAACATTATATGTAATTTATATAGCTTTATCTAAATACATATAAAGTGTTAATGTTTTGTTAAAGCTAAACAAATAATTGTATATGTTTAGATATAACTATACATTTGCATCATCAGAAACGAAGTAATAACAATTAAAAGATATACGATTATGGCAGCATCAGTAATTAAACAAAGAACAATAGAGAAGTTCATCATGTCAGAGTTTGTACAAGGCAATTTGAACACAAAAGAACAAGTAAGCTGTATGCTCATTTTGATTCAAAAGAAGCTGAGTATGTCAGTAGAGCAAGCAAGTGACTTTATGAGAAACGCAATTGGTATTAACGCTTAAATATACGATCATGGCAACAAAGAAGATTGATGAAAAGAAAACATTGAAGTATGCAGTAGCATTCTACTTCTGTACATCAGGCAAAATAAACTTCATGTTAGGCAATAAAATGTATCAGCATATAGATACTGTTTATGACCAAAGAGAAGATGGTAGAGGCTTCAATACTTGCGAGGTCGTTTACAATTACAAGGCTCAAAAATATGAGGTTTTGAATGTAGATACAGAGATAGGCAATAAAGAAATTACAATATTATAAGTTTAACCAGCAGGGCGAAAGCCCTGCGTAATATAGAAGATTATGAACGAGAAAGAAACACAAGCAGTTTTTTGTCAAAGAGTAAACGGCATCTATATGAAGCTAACAGGCGACTATAATAAAGACGATCATTATTTTGATAGTTGTTCTTTTTATCCGGCTGGTACATTGGCGGACAGACAAGGACAAGAGATAATAACAGATAAGTATATTATAAGAGGTAGATATAATGATTTCGTCAAAGAGTTTGATCATAATCCTACCGACCGAGAGATAAACAACGCTTTAGTTTTTAGGTTTGGTCTCAATTCAAGTTTTTTAATGTAATTAATCCAGTAGCCTTCTGGATATCACAATATACACGATTATGAAAGCGGATTTAGTTTTAGTTATCAGCCCTGAAGCCCCATTGATGAAGCAACTGGGCAAAGTGTTGGGTAAGATGGTAACCCCTTATGACTTCTCTACTATAGAGAGGGGTGAAAAGTACATCACCATACAGCATGATGAAACTGGGCTTGTAGTGGCTTATACGAGTGAAGAAAGATTGAATGTAAAAATGAATTAAGAATGAAGAATGTATTAGAATCTTTGAAAGAAAGTGTCAAGAGTGGCAAAATCACAATCAGAGAGGCAGCTATAAAACTGCATAAAGCAGGGTGGACGAGTTTTGTAGACGTGGATAAAACGAAACAATTACTTGAATTATGAACTCAATAAATGTAAACGGTTGCAGCGTATGCCAGCCCGGTAAAGAGAATTACACTACCTACAACACCAGATTGAGAGGAAAGAGAGTGAGAATGTACCAATATGACTATCGTACTGAAAGTGGCGAACTCTTTGCTTGTTGTGCGCCTACCTTAGAGGCGTGTAGAGAAAGACGGGATAAATGGCTTAGTTCACGACAATAAACCGATTGTCGTGTATAACGATTGAAGATATTTCGTTATCTTTGGTTGTGGTAGTACCTTTGGGGTACTATCTTTTTATAGTATAAATTTATAATGATAGAATATGAAAATTAAAGTAGAAGGAAAAGAGGTAGAGGCGTATAACCTATTAATGAGAAAAGAATATGCTATGGATATCGTATCCGGCAAGAAAACACTCGAAATAAGAGAGTTTAAATCTCATTACGTAGATATGTTCACCGATAAAGAGCAACTCAAGAAGAATGAAGAATTGCGAAAAGCAGGTAGAGTAGATGAATGCGTAGAGCCATTTAAATCTGTTTCGTACGTACGCTTCCATAATTATGACTATTCATGGATTCTTGATGTGAAGATTGATGAAATAGGGTTAAGCACAATGTGTCAAGAAGATATTGAAGAGCTTGCAGAAGCCTTTAATTTTCATGATTACGACAAAGAGTGGCAACAGTTTGAACATTTAGAGGATGATGAGAAGCCGTTGTTTTACTGGCTTCATATTAAAGAGATTGTAAGCCGAAAAGGCATATAATTCAGATAAATAGATTGTTTAACTCTTAATCACAAAGTTATGGGTGAAAATTATGCGTCCAGTATAGACCAAAAAACTGGTAAAAAAGAGTACTACCGCACTAAAGCTGATTATCTGGCTGGTCGTGCAAGGAAACAGGATTCTGCAAGAAAGCGTAGAAGCCGTATTTTAGGTTAGTATGAAAAAGGCGATAGAAATAATCAAATCAATCGCCGAAAGGACTGACAGGGTTATATTGTTTCACTCGGCATCGGGTAAAGACAGTATAGCCCTTCTAGACCTTATATCTCCTTACTTTAAAGAGGTGGTCTGTGTCTATATGTATGTCATCAAAGATTTGTCGCATATAAATCGGTACATAAATTATGCTTGTAAGAAGTACTCTAATGTGAAGTATGTTCAGATACCGCACTTTGCTCTTTGCTCATATAGGCGTATTGGATATATGGGATGTGAGAAAAACGAGAAACAGAAACTTTATAATATGGCTCAACTTACTGATATTGTCAGGGAAAAATATGGTATAGATTGGGCGTTTTTCGGTTTCAAGCAATCAGATTCCATGAACAGACGGCTAATGTTGCGCACATACGAGATGAACAGTGTCAATGAAGCGCAAAAGAAATGTTATCCACTATCTGAATATAAGAATGCTGATGTATTAGCATATATTGATAAGGTAGGTTTAATCAAACCGGAAAAGTATGGGAAATCCCAATCATCCGGGACGGATATAACAGACACTAATTACCTTCTGTTTCTTCGCAATAAATTTCCTGACGATTTAAAGAAGGTTGTTGATGTATTCCCATTGGTAGAACGAAAACTATTTGAATACGATTATGAAAGAACTAAAGCAAAGTGAGACAAGGGTCATAAAACGCTCCCAAATAAATCTCAATCCGATTAATCCTAAAAGGCATTCGGATGAGAAAGTGAAACTGCAAAAGAAAAATTTGCAGAAAGTTGGCTTTCTCGGTGGTATTGTATGGAATGAGAAGTCTGGAAATCTTATAGATGGTCATCGTAGAATAAAAGCGATGGACTTGTACTACAAATATGATGGAACTCTCAATACAGACTATGATGTAAAGGTTGAAATTGTCAATTTGGATGAGAAGACGGAAAAGGAGCAGCTTACTTATATGGCAATAGGTAACACTAAGCCGGATATTGACCTTATAGCCAATTACATTTCAGACATTGATTATTCTGATGTAGGATTGGATATTGGTGAGCTTAACGATATTCTTGCTATAAACATGGAAATTCCGTCTTTAGATGATTCGTTAGATGAATTGCTATCTCCTATACCCTCACTTGATGAGATTAAAACTCCGATTGCGGATGAAAAGACATACGAAGAGAAGAAAGAACACATGAAAGCAGTCAAACAACAGGTGAGGGAGAATGCAATTGAGAGGCAGCAGAACGAAGAAGCCTATATCATGTTGTCATTTTCCTCTTTTGAAGCAAAGTCGGATTTCTGTGACCTTCTTGAATGCAGTATTGAAGATAAGTTCGTAAAAGGTGAGGATGTGTTGAAATTAATTAAGTGACGAAAGTAACGAATACGCGCGTATGCGTGAGATTATATGGCAAAGAAACCGGACATAGAAACATTCAGGAAGGTACTCCGCAACTCTGGGGGTAATCTAACAAAGCTAGCAGCTACTTTTAAAGTGGCTCGGAAGACTGTGTATGAATGGGCTAAAGAGGATTCTGATTTCAAAGATGCCATATCAGATGAACGTGGCTCATTAGTTGATGAATGTTTAGTTTCCGCTCGTGTTCTTGCTTTAGGTATTCCCGAAAAAGATGAGAATGGAAATTTTGTAGGATGGCGTGACAGACCGGATGGAAATATGCTGCGTTATCTCCTTTCTACTCTCGGAAGGAAAGAAGGGTTTGGTGAGGTTCAAGAACTTGATGAAGATATACCAGAAAACCCTAAGCACGGTATCAACATTGATTCTTGGATTAAAGACAAGCTGAAATGATAGTACCTCAAGAAATTTACCATCCATTATACGAGGATAAGGAAAAATTTATAATTCTTATCACTGGTGGGCGTGGTTCGGGAAAATCTTTCAATGCTTCCACCTTTATTGAACGGTTGACTTTTGAAATGACTCCTGTAGAGAAGATAGTCCATCAAATTCTTTACACCCGTTATACGATGGTTTCCGCTGGTATGTCTATCATCCCCGAGATGATGGAAAAAATAGACCTTGACGGAACGACCAAGTATTTCAAGACCACCAAGACGGATATAGTCAATAAAATGACTAAGAGCCGTATCATGTTCCGAGGCATCAAAACTTCATCAGGAAACCAAACAGCGAAACTAAAATCCATCCAGGGTATCACTACTTTCGTCTGCGATGAAGCGGAAGAGTGGACAAATGAAGAAGAATTCGACAAGATAATGCTCTCTATCCGTAAGAAAGGGATTCAAAACCGGATTATCATCATAATGAATCCGTGCGATTCCAATCATTTCATCTACAAAAAGTATATTGAGAAAACCCATAAACTGGTAGAGGTTGACGGTGTGCAGGTACAGATTTCTACTCATCCGAATGTACTTCATATCCATACCACGTATTTTGATAATTTGGATAACTTATCACCGGAGTTTCTGAAAGAAGTCGAGGATATGAAGGTGAACAACCCCGAAAAGTATGCTCATGTGGTTATCGGCCGTTGGGCAGATGTGGCGGAAGGTGCTGTGTTCAAGAAGTGGGGAATTGTTGACGAGTTTCCGGTTTGGGCAAAGAAAGTGGCTATCGGGCAAGACTTCGGTTATACACATGACCCGTCCGCTTCCATTCGGTGTGGTATCGTTGATAACGCCCTTTACTTGGATGAAGTGGACTACCGTACAGGATTACTTTCTTCTGACATCATCAAGACTCTTCGCCCGTGGGGTTTGAAAGTCATAGCTGATAGTGCTGACCCTCGATTGATTCAAGAGATACATAACGGAGGAATAAAAATATATCCGGTTGAAAAGGGTGCAGGCTCTATCAATGCGGGAATTGACAAAATGCAGGGTATGGAAATTTATATAACCAAGCGTTCATATAATCTTCAAAGCGAGTTCCGTAAGTATGTATGGGCAAAGGATAAGGATGGGAACTATATCAACGAACCGGAAGATCATGACAATCACGGAATAGACGCTGTACGTTACTATGTATTGGGTGAGCTTCTTGGTAAGATTCAGAAGCCGAAAGATTTAACTGGAATATTCACACACTAAAAATATAAGCTATGCCATTAACTCTAGAAGAAATATTAGCATTGCCCGATATTGGGCAGAAAATAAATTACCTGAAGAAAGGTAGAAAGACCGAACTTCCCGACTGTTGTAAACTTTGGGACGATTGGAATCCGGAACGCCATGAAATCATGGTTGACAAGGAGAAGTACCCAGATAGAAAAGTTCTTGAAAAGGAAGCAGAGAAAGTTTTCGATGAAAAGACAGGAAAGACCTACGAAATCGAAGCGAAATACAAGACCGAACCAGTGAACCGTATCTCCATTCCTTTGGAGCAGGATATAGTGAACATTCAAACAGCTTTTACGGTCGGCACAGAACCGTCTATGGATTGCACTCCGACTGATAATGATGAAAAGAAACTGCTGGATGCGGTAAAGGCTGTATTCAAGTCCAACAAAATCAAATATCAAAACAAGAAGATTGTCCGTGCCTGGCTCTCCGAACAAGAAGCGGCAGAATATTGGTATGTTACCGATGATGATTCGTTTTGGGCAAAGTTCTGGAAGAAAGTAAAGACTACGTTCGGTGGCAAGGTCAAGCCCACCAAGAAACTGAAAAGCGTGTTATGGTCTCCATTCAGAGGTGATAAGCTATACCCATTTTTCAACGACGAAGGTAAAATGATTGCTTTCTCACGTGAGTACAAGAAGAAGCTCATGGATGATTCGGAAGTCATCTGCTTTATGACTATCACGGACAAAATGGTTTATCAATGGGATTTGTCTAAAGGGTATGAAGAAAGAACGCCTTTTGCTCATGGATTCCCCAAACTACCGGTTCTCTATGCTTATCGTCCTGAACCTTATTGCAAGAAGATAAAGACTTTTCGGGTCCGGCTGGAAAAACTGTTATCTAATTATGCTGATTGTATAGACTACCATTTTTTCCCACTACTGAAGCTAATTGGAGATGTAGAGGGTTTCATGGGTAAGGTTAAGGACAGAATGGTCAAACTTACGGGCGAAGGTGCGGATGCTCAATATCTGACGTGGAACCAAGTGCCAGATACCGTAAAATTTGAAGCAGAAACACTCACCAATATGGCTTATGATATGTCAAACACTCCAAGAATATCCTTTGAGACGTTGAAGGGGGTAGGCAAAGCATCAGGAACCGCTTTCCGTTTTATGTTCATGGGTGCACATATGGCGGTAGAAAACCACGGTGAGGTTATCGGCGAGTTCTTGCAAAGACGTGTGAACTTCATAGTCTCCGCTTTAGGCTCTATCAATCCAACCGAGTTTAGCAAGGCATCGCAGACCATTGACATAGAGACAGAACTGGTTCCATATATGATTGATGATTTGAATGATAAGGTTACTACGGCTGTCTCCGCTGTTAGTGGTGGTGTATGGTCAAGACGTGAGGGCATTATGTTTGCTGGGAACGCGGATCGCATTGATGAAGAGCTGAAGGAAATCAAAGAGGAACAGGTGGCAAAGAATGAGCAAATCGGAAATAAGGGACAGAAAAACGCCTCTTAGTCAGAAAAATTACGGGGATTATAATTTTAGTACAAGAAAAATAGAATAATTAGCGGTGGCTTCAAGAGTTGCCGCTATTTTTATATTCATAGTAAAATAATGAATAAATGCTTTGTTTATATTCGTATTATTACTATATTTGCATAGTAATTAAGTCCAAAGCGTTATGAGTTACAAATCAGTTAAAGACGTTGTAACTATGTTGCAAGAAAACGGTTTTGTTCTAAAGAGCCAGAAAGGTAGCCACATGAAATTTGAAAAAGATGGTAAAGTGGTTATTGTACCGAATCATAATAGCAAAGGCGTTGAGAAAGGCACTTATTACAGCATTTTGAGACAAGCGGGGCTAAAGTAGCCCCCTTGTTCTCTCAATTAAAAAACGGAGGTAATTATGAAAACAGTAGAAGTAATTGTAGAACACGCAGGAAAGAACTTGAGTGCTTATATCGAAGGTGCTCCCGTTATTACAGTCGGTAATGACATGAAGGAGTTGGAGGATAACATGAAGGAGGCGATCGAGTTATATTTGGAAGATAATACTAATCCTTGCGAGGTGTTGACTGGGGAATTTGAATTAAAGTTCAAAATTGATGCTGCTACATTTATCAACTATTACAGCAATATCTTCACTAAAGCTGCATTGAGTCGGATTACAGGAATCAATGAGCGTCAGTTATGGCATTATGCTGCCGGAGTACATAAACCTCGCAAACAACAATTAGAAAAGATTCAGAAAGGTATTCAGTCGTTGACCAAGGAACTGTCTGCTATTAATTTGTTATAATATGGTAGATGTTAGAGAATTAAAGATAGGGAATTATGTATATCTACAAAGTGTAAAATACCCTACCGTATAACAGAAATTGGATATCCAAGATACGAAGTAAGCGGAATATCATCGGAAGCGGTATTTCGCACCTATGTAGAGAACCTTAATTCTATTCCTCTCACAGAGGAATTACTTTTGAAGTGTGGTTTTGAGAAAAAACAATTTGGTAATGCTACGGTTAATTATCATCCATTGATTGAACTTGATGCACATTTTTGTTTGAAAGGAGTTGATTATAATATACCAGTTAGGTCGCTTCATTAACTTCAGAATTTATATTTCGACTTAATAGGAAAAGAACTTGAAGTAAATATTTAAACATGGAAGAATTGATAAGGAAGTTTATTAACTTCTTTGAAAGCGATAGGATTTCTGTATCTCGAAAAATTGCCATTCCACTATTGATGTTGTTAGTAGTTCTGGCATTAGACAATATCTTGGGTATTTCATATTATTGGATAAATAAAATAGAAATTGATTATATAGTAAAAGTTGAAGAAGCAAAAGCTGTATGTGAATCAGATTCTATTATTGTGTTTCATCTTGATGATAAAATAGAGAAGGCTATTAATAGAAAAAATATATTCCAGTGGTTTGCTTCGTTATTTGAAAATGCAAATATAGAAAAGAATACAGAAGTAAATATTACAAATTCAGATGGTAATATATTGTCTGTAATAGGAAAATGGTTTCCGGAAGTTGAGAGAAACCAAATGTGGCACACTGTGACGTCATCCCTTCTATGGGTTATTCTATTTGCAATATTATTGTTGTTTTTAATATTTGCTCCTTTTGTTGTTGAAAAAGATAAGGTAGCCACTATTATTGGGGTCATATTTGGACTTGGAATTCTGGCTTTTTTAATTTGGATAACTCAATGGATTTTTGGTTTAATTCCAGTTATATTAAATCGAGCGTATATAAATTATACTCTACAATTAGGATTAAATCTTGTTCCAATAATGGCTTTAACTATTGGGTCTATTAAGGAAGCAAAGAAGAAAAAGTTAACATAGTACATTCAGGACTTTTTAGATTCAAAAGAAAGCCGTGTTCCTTTATTGGTTCACGGCTTTTTTCATACCTTTCTCTTCTCTTTTTAGCACATTGTTCCCTAATGTACTTTTCCACCTCTCTAATAATTTCCCTTCCACCTACTTACTGACTACTTTTATACCGTATTCACGACAATCAACTCATTGTCGTGAATCGGAAGCTTAAATATTTACTAATCATCTGTATTGGCGGTATTTTTACTTCTGCAAATTGAATCTCAAATTTTAATTCATACAGTATGACAATTTTAGAACAAATCTTAGCGGGCCTCCAAACCAAGTTTACTGGGGTGGATGCTGCTATTCTCACCCGAATTGCCACTAAAAAGGCAGAGGGTGTAACGGACGAGACAATGGTAAACTCTATTGTTGAGGGTATCAGCTTTTCGGACGTGTTAAATTCTTATGGTGATTTCCGTGCAGGGGATGCTTCAAAAACGGCAGTGACTAACTACGAGAAGAGGCATAACCTTAAAGACGGTAAGCCAATCGAGACTACCACAACCACCAAAACGGAAGAGAATAAAGACGATGTGCCTGCATGGGCGCAAGCCTTAATTGATTCCAACAAGAGCCTTTCTGACAAGCTAACACAGTTTGAAACGGAAAAGGCTCAAGCAACACGTAGCCAGCAGATTTTGGCAAAGGCAAAGGAGTATGGTATTCCCGAAAAATACGCCAAGAGGTGTGCCATTAAGGACGATGAGGACTTGGATGCATACTTCAAGGACTTGAAACAGGAGTTCGCGAATGACGGTTTCAAGGGCGTAACCCCTCCCGAAACGGCGGAAGAGAAGATTGAGAAAGAATCTGAATCTATCGCTAAGATGATTGACGAGGGAACGAAAACTATTGTTGAACAAAACAAGAATTAATTATGGCAGCAGGATTTAAGTATGACTTGGTTCCGCCCGATGAGCAAGAGGAACGCTACGATGTCCAGACCGGCATTCGTAGACGTGGTCCGTTCAAACTCGACACGCAGAACCTGGTAGTGGGAAGTTTTCTTCCCGGATTTACACCGATTTATGCAGACTTGAAAAACAAGTTCGCTTATGCGGTAATCAATGTGAGAGTTGTGGAAGCCTATACCACTAGTGGAGAGGCTTTGTCTATCAAAGTAGCCAAGAACTCTTTGGCTTATGTGGGTATGTTTGTCGGAAGCGGCAAGAAAGGTGCAGAAGTAACGGCAATTGATAAGTCTAATGCCGGTTATGATGTATTGACTATTAAGGCTGCTTTTGGTGAGAGTATCGCCAAAGATGCCGTATTATTCAATGCGGTTGCAGTTGATGGTTTAAAACAAAAGCATGTAGCTAATTCGGCTTTGTTTAACCGTACAAAGGTTGAGGACGGAATCACATTGGTTTCATTACTTCGTACAGCCGCAGAAATTGAACCCTCAAAATTGGTTATGCCGTTCTCCGAGA
>OGMX01000440.1_pt1 | contig 28829 bp, 25 predicted proteins | sample 1573351 | NCBI WGS metagenome assembly OGMX01 (sample SAMEA2581926, study PRJEB24529) | metagenome | biome: Human gut stool | place: China | collected 2011 | reverse complement strand
CAGATTGTACTCAGTTTGGGCGTGAAACCGATGCTGGTCGAAAATGCAGGACAATGGCGTGATGCAATGACAATTTTGGGTTGGATTTCGCTCGTAGCACTTTTACTGGCAGCATTACTGGCAAAAAAGAACCCGGAACAGTATGGCTTACATGCTTTTGGCGAAGTTCCACCTGCTAAAGGCACGGCAGCCCAACAAGAGTATCCCTGGAAAATTGGAGAGGCTTTTAGCACGTTTCCGATTTGGGGTTCGATTCTGGCATTTTTGACCAGTATGGTTGCTGAATTTTTGATTTGGACTCAGGTCGTTACCTATTGGACCAAAGATTTGAAAATGACTTTAGATAATGCAACTAACCTTTATATCATCATTGGTATCGCCGGTATCTTTACGATGCCGCTTTTGGGTATCGTATCTGATAAATTAGTTGTAGCGATGAAAAATGAGATCAAAGCCAGAAAAACAATGCTTATTTTCGGCCCGGCTGTAGGCGCAGTAGCTTGTTTGCTGCTTATGACAATGGGACCGCAGTCTACCACTTTGGGTGCTTTGATCTGCGTACTGTTTGCAGTTTATTGGGCAATTGAACCGGGTGGCGTCGTTGGTTATGCCGGTGCTATCTATGGGCGCGTCAGTCTGGGCAAATTGTGGGGGCTTGCCACCCTGATTGTTATGGGTATAGGACCGGCGCTGGGCAGCTTTATGGGCGGATATCTTGCCGATACTACTGGTAACTTTATTGCTTCTATCAAATTTGCTCTCTGTTCTTTTGTTCTTTCGGCGATTATAGCTTTTATTTTACCGCTGAAAATAAAAGTGCCTGATCAACAGGGTGTAGTTTTAGAAGAAAACGAAGACTATACAGAATAAATAAGATTTTAAAACAGTACTGTATTTAGAAAATATTTGTTTAGGGGCTGGAAATATGAAAGTATTGGTAATTGGCGACAGCTACGGTTTACCGCGATATGCAAAAAACAGCTTTAATGTAGAACTCGATTACGCAGGAACATATCCCGAGCAGCTGCGCAGAATGCTCAGCGCAAATTTTACCGAGGATGTATGTCTGGTAAATCGCTGCCGCCATGCTAATACAAGCTTAAGTCTTATAAAAGGCGAGGCCAATGAAATAGAATTTTTACGCCCGGATTATACGATATTACAATTGGGTCTGGTAGATTTATGGCCGGCGGAAGGAAGAAAAATCTGGCCGCTTTACTCTGAACAATACGGTCGTGACCCTTGGGTGACACCTGATGAATATAAAAATAATCTGCAGCTTTTTCTAAATTTTGCCAATAGCAGAGGGAGCAAAGTTATTGTTATCAATAATCCTCCTGTAGAGAAAGTCCATCTGTTAAAACATGCAGGTTTAGAAAAAAAGATCGTTCTGTATAATAACCTGCTGACAAGATTAACGCTTGGTAAAAGCGTTAATCTACTGGACTGGTATGACAGGATAAAAAGTCTGGATGGGAAATGTATTTTTAGCAGTGATGGTATCCATCCTACCAGAGAAGCGGCAAATTTACTGGCACGATTGTTACTGCAGCAGATAAGCTTATTTGAGGACGGTGTTGTAAATGGATAGAAAACAGCTTTTGGAAAAGATTATCGCCCGTGAAGCAGCGATGTTTATCGCTGTTAAAGCCAGTGAACCAGCTGATTGCCAGGAAATGCTGAAAACTTTTTATCTGATGCGTGAAATGAGCCATTCGGTTTTAGCGGCTGATACACTGACATCGTATTTACAGGACCTGGAAACGGCAACGGCGGCAGGGCGTAACTTAATGACAGAAAAATATGCCCGTATGGAAAATTTGATACCATCGTTAAATGAAAATGAACTGATTTACAAAATAGTAGATATCGAAAGAGAATGGCTTTCTGAAGTACATAAAAAATATCCTTTGACAATAGCTGTTGAAGGCGGCTTTACTACATACGCAGTTTGCGAATTGGAAACGTATTCTGATGCAACTTTAAATTTATATTATCGTGATATCTTTTTAGCCGCGACACAAAAACGTAATTTAGTTGAAGAACGTTACCAATATCTGTATGGTAATTTAGGATTTAAAGATTTGGAGGAAGTTGAAGCTTTAGCACAAAAGCGTGCTGCCGTAAAGGAGTGAAAAATATGCAGAGAAATGAGATCATGCAGCGGATCATTGATTTGGAGACCGAAATGTTTATGAGTGTCAATGCGGAAGAAGCTGTTCCTGCTAATACCATACCTGCATTTAAGGAAATGCGCCGTATGACATATTCTGTTTTATCGGATAAAACAGTTGCTTTGTGGCTGTGCGATTTGGAAACAGCGAAAAAAGACGGACGTAATGTTATGACTGAAAAATATGCTTTGATTGGTGATCAGATACCAACCCTGCGGGACAATCCACAGATCGAAAGGATCGTTGATATAGAAGAAAAGTGGATGAATGAATTAGCCTTTAAATATCCACATGCTGTTAAAAGAGAACGGGCTAATGCGGAACTTTTTAGAAAGTATGCGTTATGTGAATTGCAGACATGGTCACCTGCTGCAGTAAATTCGTATTTTGAAGATATAAAAAAAGCTATGGAAGAAGGACGAAATTTAGCAGAAGAACGTTATGATAATCTGTATCAGAATATTGGTAAGGGAAGATTGCGTGATGTGGAAGATTCATTAAAATAAAGTTTTCAGTAAGGTTTTTTGTTTATACAAAGAACCTTACTTTCTGTTATAATGGTAAACAGAACACTTAAGAACGGAGTGGTATGATGCTGCGGAAAATTTTATTATTGATGAGTTTGATTTTTATACTTTCAATAGGGGTTGCCTGCGCTGCTGAAAGAACATATGAAGTGACTGATGGTGGTTGTATTGTCAGCTTACCTGAACAGTATGCAGTAACAGTTGTGGAAAGGCCGACCGATCCAAATGACGAACTTGGGGTTCAGGTCGCGCAGCTTTCAATAAGTGACCCTGTTAATAAATCGATGACAATGCATGTTATGGTGGAAAGCAGTAAATTGACAAAAGAATTGCCCGACCTGAATTATAGACCTGGCGGAGTGATGAAGGACTATTTTGCGGAAAATCTGCAAAACAGCGGTTGGCAGGAGCCGGTAGTCGCAGGTGAGCTGCAGAATGGGAAGATGTATTTTATTAAATTCAGCAGCTATATAGCTGACAGCGTAGGGCAGAAATATGACGGACAGATTTATGCCACCCTTAAGAACGGTAATTTGATTTATCTGATGATAATGAGTAAAGAACGGGCTTTGACAGCGGACGAAAAAACATTTTTAGAAACGACTGTCAAAAATTTACAGTTTAAAGATACTGTACTGGTAAATACCAATGCACAAAATAAATAAAAGGTTCCGTACGTTAAGTACGGAACCTTTTATTTATAAAACCAAAAAACGGCTGCGACTCGCACCACCGTAGTCGCAACCGCTTTTTGAGGTTGAAAGGATGAAAATAATTGAGAGAGAAGGGAGGAGGTAATTGCATTAAATGCTTTTGCCTTGTCTATATAATACATTATTGCAATAGGGTTTGCATCTTACAATGATTACATAATCTGTTTAATATAATTACATAATTATATTAGGACTAAAAGTTTTTCAAGCTAAACCTCAAAAAATTATTTTGCTTTTTACGAGAAGGCTTGATAAAATGCCATTAAGAATTGGCAGGTGGTGGAAAAATGCAGACAGTGGCATGTTTTGGTGATTCTTTGATTTATGGTTTCCCTTTTGGCCCGCGTATATCGTGGCTTGCCGAAGCTGAAAAACTCACCGGAGATAAATTTTTGAATTATGGAGTATGCGGGGATTGTACAGACGATATTTTATCCCGCCTGAAAACAATGCCTTTGCCGGCTCATATTAAACATATTTTGTTTCTGGGAGGAGCTAATGATATCATTCAAATGCGTCCGCAGAAATTTATTCTGGAAGATTTGGATAAAACCTTGAGATATTGTCAGAGTAAAAACTTTGATTTGGGTATTGTTTTGCCGCTTGTAACGGCGGAAAGCAGGTTAAACGAATATATTTTACCGCTGCGGGATGTAATAAGCGCACGTTTTGCAGAGCGGACATTGCTGCTGGATCTGCAGCCTGCTGTTGGACTGACTGCTGCAGAACTGAAGGATGCTTATCTGGATGGCGTACACCCGACGGCAGCCGTTTACAGGGCGATGGGAACATATGCTGCTCCGCTGCTTAGAACCTGGCTGGAAAAAGATAATAGTAAATAAAGAAACTTTGCTTTCACCGGCCTTTTTGTATTATAATAAGGAAATAGATAAGTAGGCAGGCGTTAAATTTAACGAGACATTTATGCTGAATATTTAATTATTGAAGATAGAGGAGAATATCATGTTTATTGATCGAGCGAGAATATATGTCGAAGCAGGTGCCGGCGGTGACGGACGCAGCAGCTTCAGACGCGAAAAATTTGTTGAAAAAGGCGGCCCGAACGGTGGCAATGGCGGTCGTGGCGGCGACGTGATTTTAAAAGCTGATAAAAATCTCAATACTTTAATTGATTTTCGTTACAAAAGAAAATTTGTTGCCAAACGTGGCGGACACGGCGGTAATTCCAACTGTACAGGACCACGTGCCGATGATGTGATCGTAAAAGTACCTCTTGGAACTTTAGTGCGCGATGATGCTACCGGTGTGCGCCTGGCTGATTTGACTGAGGACGGACAGGAATATGTTATTGCTAAAGGCGGCCGTGGTGGTAAAGGTAATGCCTGCTATGTTACAAGTACCAACAGAGCACCGACTTTTGCAGAAAAAGGTGAACCGGGCGAGCTGCGCTGGATAAAGCTGGAGTTGAAGCTTCTGGCTGACGTTGGCCTGGTAGGTTATCCGAGTGTCGGTAAATCCAGTATCATTGCACAGGTTTCGGCTGCAAGGCCTGAAATTGCCGCTTACCATTTTACTACATTGACCCCTGTTTTAGGAGTGGTGCGTATCGATGCTGAACGCAGCTTTGTTCTTGCTGATATTCCCGGACTTATCGAGGGAGCGCATGAAGGTGTTGGCTTGGGTCACGACTTTCTGCGTCATGTAGAACGTACAAAAGTACTGCTACATGTTTTGGATGTTTCCGGTACCGACGGACGTGATCCTATTGAGGATTTTGAAAAAATAAATTTTGAGCTGTCTCAATACAGCGAACGGTTAGGGCGCCGCAAGCAGCTGGTAGTTGCCAACAAAATGGATTTGCCGGAAGGCCAGGAAAATTTCCAGCATGTTAAAGAATATGTTGAAGCTAAAGGCTATGAAATCGTTAAGGCTTCGGCGGCTACCGGCGAAGGTCTGCAGGAACTGATGTATAAGGCTTATGAGATGCTGCAGAACTTTGAACCGGAACCGGACGAAGAAGAGAATATCATTATGGATGAAATAGACCCGGACAGTTTTGAGATCACCGCTTGTGCGGATGCTGATTTTGAAGTAAAAGGGAAAAATATCGAGCGTTTGGTAGCTATGACCAATTTTGATAATGACGAAGCTTTGTATCGTTTCCAGCTGATTTGGAAAAGCCTGGGGATTGATGCGGCTTTAAAAGAAAAAGGTATTCAGGAAGGTCAAACCGTACGTATCCGCGATATGGTATTTGAATTCAAAGAATACTAAGATTTTAACGAGGGGATTGAGCTGGATGACTTTTGACCGCTCTGCACTTAAAGAAGCTAAACGTATCGTAGTGAAAGTTGGTACCAGTACCATAACTTACGCTAACGGTAAACGTAATTTTGAACAGATAGACCGACTGGCCCGGGAACTTGCCGACTTACAGAATCAGGGTAAAGAAATGATCCTTGTTACTTCCGGTGCCGTTGCTGTAGGGGTAGACCGTCTGGGCCTGTCCGAAAAACCAAAGACTATTCCCGGCAAGCAGGCTGCTGCTGCTGTGGGGCAGGGTATTTTAATGCACACCTATGAGAAGCTTTTTGCCGAATATGGACAGATCGTAGCGCAGGTGCTGCTTACTAAAACAGAATCTTTGGACAGGCACCGCTATACAAATTCCCGCAACACCTTTATGGAGCTGCTGAAAAACCGGGTAATTCCTATTGTCAATGAAAATGACGTTGTAGCTTTAGATGAATTGAAAATAGGCGATAATGACAATATGTCGGCTCTGGTTGCCGGTATCGTCGATGCTGATCTGGTAGTTATCCTTTCTGATGTGGACGGATTATATACCGCAAACCCACAGACACATCCCGAGGCGAAACTGGTGAGTATCGTCAGTGATATTACTCCTGAAATTGAGGCCAGTGCCGGTGGTGTTGGCAGCAGTTTGGGTACAGGAGGGATGTTTACCAAGATCCAGGCGGCTAAAGCCGCTACCAGTTCAGGTATCCATCTGGCAATTGCCCGCGGTGATGAAAAATATGCCATAGCCCGTATTTTGCAAGGTGAAAATATAGGTACAGTTTTTGTTTCGAAAGAGAACAGGCTGCAGTTTCGTAAACGCTGGCTGGCTTTTGGCGCCCGTATCATGGGCAAACTTGTTATTGACGAAGGCTGTGCCAAGGCCGTGCGTAAAGCCGGCGGCTGCAGTATTTTACCGGCAGGAATCACGGCAGTTGAAGGACAGTTTGAAGCGGGAAATACCCGCGGGTTAAGCCACTATTCTTCAGCCGAGCTGGAGCAGATCAAAGGTGCAAAAACTTCGGAAATAGAAGATAAAATAGGCCATAAAAATTACGATGAGGTTATTCATCGTGATGATCTGGTTATTTTAGGTTAGGAGGTATCTGACATGACAACTTATGAAATGGTGCGTACTAAAGCCGAAGCGGCACATCGTGCGGCCGGTGAACTGGCAGTAACTTCTACCGTGATCAAAAATAAAGCTCTGTTGGCGATGGCAGACGCGCTTGAAGCAGGGGCTGCGAAAATTTTGGCGGCTAATGCCAAAGACATGGAAGCCGGCCGTGCTAATAATATGAAAGAATCGATGTTAGACAGATTGGCGCTTTCCCAGGTACGTATCAACGCTATGGCTGAAGGTCTGCGTCAGGTAGCGCAGCTTGAAGATCCTGTCGGTAACGTTTTAGACGGGCGCAGGCTGCCTAACGGTTTAACTGTGACTAAGGTACGTGTTCCTCTTGGCGTGATCGGGATTATTTATGAAGCCCGTCCGAATGTTACGGCTGATGCGATCGGTTTGTGCGTAAAATCAGGTAATGCGGTTATTTTGAAGGGCGGCAGCGAAGCGCTGCAGTCTAATATTGTCATTGCCGGCATACTGACGCAAGCGGCAGAGGCGGCAGGTATCCCTGCTGGAGCAATACAGTTCGTTGACAGCAGTGATCGTCAGGCAGTAACTGATTTAATAAAAATGAACGGACTGGTCGACGTAGTTATTCCCCGCGGCGGTGCTGGACTTATTCAGGCAGTGGTACAGAATGCAACGGTTCCTGTCATCGAAACAGGCATCGGTGTCTGTCATACTTATGTGGATGCAGGTGCAGACTATGATATGGCGCGTGCGATTGCGATCAATGCTAAAGTACAGCGTCCGGCAGTTTGCAATGCTATGGAAACATTACTGGTGCATGAAGACGCTGCTGCTGAATTTTTGCCGCAGATGCTGACAGAATATTTTGCCGCCGGCGTCACTATTATTGGATGTGGTAAGACGCAGGCTTTTGATAAACGAATCCGGGCAGCTACAGAAGCAGACTGGGCCACAGAGTACGGAGATCTGCGTTTATCAGTAAAAATAGTAAGCGGATTGGAAGAGGCTCTTGCACATATTGCTAAATATGGGACTAAACATTCTGAATGTATCGTCACCAGTGACTATAACCATGCCCGCACGTTCCAGCAGCGTGTCGATGCTGCTGCAGTTTATGTTAATGCTTCAACACGTTTTACAGACGGCTTTGAATTCGGGTTCGGCGCTGAAATTGGCATAAGTACACAAAAACTGCATGCACGCGGACCAATGGCTTTGCCGGAGCTAACCAGCAGCAAATATCTTATCAGCGGCGACGGACAAATACGTGGTTGATTTTTAAACTAAAAGCAGCCTGCGCCCAGCGCAGACTGCTTTTTCTGTTTTTAGAAATCACTTTTTTGTCATACTTTTTGCAAAAAATGTCATTAAAAAAACACAGAAATTCGTTATCATAGGTTTTGACCAAAAGAATGGAATAAGTTATAATTTTAAACATAGTACGAGCTGATAAGAATTGTTAATTTTACGAAAGTAAAGAGGGATGTATGATGTTAGCATGGATAAAACGTAATAAGTATCTGCTGGGATTTTTGATAGCTGTGATAGCGATCGGTTATTTTGGCTATGGTTATTATAAAAGCAGTACCGAAGTTAAAGAAACGGTGCGGACGGCGACCGTTGAATATGGACATTTATCGGACAGCATATCAGCTACCGGCAGTTTAAGTGCCGTAGATAATGTCGATATCAGTTCCAAAATAACCGGCCGTATCGTTGAAGTCTGTGTTGAAGAGAACGATCATGTCAATGCCGGACAGGTACTGGTACGTTTAGATGATACTTCGCTGGCGGCAACACAAACACAAATGCAGGCCAAAATGGAAAATGCTTTAGCGACTTATAATCGTTACAGTGCACTGCTGGCCAAAGGAGCTATTTCAAAATCTGATTATGATCTGGCAGAAGCCGATTATACAGTTGCGAAAGCAAATTATGACCAGGCTACCTCTAATGTTAATGATACTGTCATCACTACACCGATTTCCGGTTATGTCATAGGCAAACCTACCCCCGTTGGTCAGACGATCAGCTCTGGTATTTCCGAACCTCAGGTCATCATGTCTATTGCCAATCTGGATAATATGCAGATCGAAACCATGGTTGATGAATCTGATATCGGACAGGTAAAAGTAGGGCAGAAAGTAAACTTTACAGTTGATTCCTATCCGGACAGAACATTTGAAGGTATAGTAAGGTTGGTATCCCGTAAAGCTGTTACCGAAAATAATGTTATTTATTACACCGTTTATGTAGATGTAGCCAACTCGGAAGGTAAATTGCTGCCAACAATGACAGCCCGCGCAAATATTATTGTCAATGAAGCAGACGGTGTACTGATGGTACCGGCTAATTGCCTGCGTACTGAAGGCAGCAGCCGTTATGTACAGGTTTATAATGAAGCAACAAAAGAGATCCGCAACGTAGATGTTGAAGTCGGTCTGAGCGGTGACGATAAGGTCGCAGTCAGCAGCCCTGAACTTAAAGAAGGCGATAAAATTTTGGTCAAGGCCGCTAAAGCAACGCAAACTAACAGTAATCGCATGGGTGGGCCTCCGATGCACTGATAAAATGAAAGGAGCTGCGCATATGACTGCTGTAATCAGGCTTGAAGATATTATGAAAACATATGTTATGGGCGATGCCGTAGTCCATGCGCTAGATCACGTCAGCGTAGAAATCGGTGTCGGTGAATTTACTTCTATTATGGGACCGTCCGGCAGTGGTAAATCAACAATGATGAATATTCTGGGCTGCCTGGACAGACCAACCTCCGGACAATATTATCTGGATGGAAAAGAAGTCGCCGGCTATAGTGACGATGAACTGGCGCGTACGCGCAATGCTAAAATCGGCTTTGTTTTCCAGAACTTTAATCTGCTGCCGAAACTGTCAGCACAATTAAATGTAGCTTTGCCTTTAGTTTATGCCGGTATTGGCGAAGAGGAAAGGCTGGAACGGGCTAAAACAGCTTTGGAAGCAGTTGGGCTGGGTGACAGGATCGACCATAATCCAACGGAAATGTCAGGCGGTCAGCGTCAGCGTGTGGCTATTGCACGCGCACTGATCAATGACCCGGCCATTATTATGGCGGACGAACCTACCGGTAATCTTGATACCAAATCCAGCTATGAAATTATGGATATCTTTAAAAAAATGAATGATAATGGCAAGACGGTAGTCATGGTCACACATGAGCCGGATATCGCCGAGCAGACCAAACGGATTTTAACTATGCGTGACGGTAAGCTGGTCAGCGACGAATGGAGGGCTGACCATGTTTAACGAATCTATCAAAATGGCCATTGACGGAATGATTTCCAATAAGCTGCGTACATTGCTGACGCTTTTGGGAATAATTATCGGTGTCGGCGCTGTTATTGCCATGGTCAGTTTGGGCTTTGGCGTTAAGGAACAGGTCAAAAACAACATTTCCAGTCTGGGCAGTAACCTGCTTATCGTTATGTCCGGCGGACGTACCGCCAGCGGCGCACGCTTGGCAGCCGGTCAGGGTGCGCGTCTGACGGCGGAAGATGCTTACGCCATCGAAAAACAGATCGAAGGCATTGCTTATATTGCCCCGGCTGTTTCTTCATCTTATCAATTAGTTGTTGGCAACCAAAACTGGACTGCCAGTGTTGAAGGAACGACACCTAATGTACTGGATATCCGCAGCTATAAATTAGCTGAAGGCCGTAATATGACTGAACGTGATCTCAGCAGCAGAGCCAGAGTTTGTGTTATCGGACAGACGATTGTCGATAATCTGTTCCCCGAAGGCGATGCTGTTGGAAAAACTCTGCGTATCAATAAAGCACCGTTTCAGGTAATCGGTGTCCTGGAAGCCAAAGGTCAATCGGCTGGCGGTCAGGATCAGGATGACGTGGTATACATACCGCTGACAACGGCTCAAAACCGCATGATGGGTATTACCCACATCAACAGGATAACGATCCAGGCCGAAAATGAAAATGTTATCGACCAGGTGCAGGGCGAAGTAGAACAGCTGCTGCGCCAGCGGCACAAAATCAAAGCAGGCGATGATGATGACTTCACCGTACGTAATCTGGCAGCTTTGATGGAAACAATGATGGAAACTGCTAATACCATTACCCTGCTGTTAGGCTGCATAGCTGCTATCAGCCTGCTTGTCGGCGGCATCGGTATTATGAATATCATGCTGGTTTCTGTTACCGAACGGACACGGGAAATAGGTATCCGTAAAGCACTTGGAGCGACTTACAACAATATTCTGCTGCAGTTTCTGATCGAAGCTATGGTGATCGGCGTTGTCGGCGGTACACTGGGTGTGATTTTAGGTATCGGTTCCTCCTATGCCATCAGCTATTTTGCCGGTTGGCAAACGGTGATCTCCATACCGACTATTATCATTGCGGTGGTATTCTCCGTTGGTATTGGTTTGTTCTTCGGCATCTACCCTGCACGTAAAGCTGCACTTTTAGATCCTATCGAGGCGTTGCGCTATGAGTAAAAATTATTGCAGTGAACATGAAGTTAAGCAAAATATCACTAAAAAAGTAACCTGTCACGAAAAAATGCGGGCCTTCTTAGATTATCTAAGAAGGCCTAAAACTGTTTTTGATTTAAAGGACCGTACTAAAGCACTGCTGCTTTTAGTTGCCATCATTATTGGCGTTCAGTATCTGCTGAAAAGATTTGTTTTATAAAAGTTTAACACCTGACCTTATGAAAAGGGGCGGGTGTTGTATTATGTAATTGATTGTATTTATAAAACTTCTGATGGGGCAATTGTCATTTTATTTATAATGAGTATATTGTGGATGTTATTAAAAAAAAGTATGTATGTAAGCTGTAGCTGCAATTGGTATAGTTGTTTTTTGTGCGTAATTATAAACGTTTATTTGCTTCTGAAATAAACGCACAAGAAAAAGTGACGCATAATGCCAAAAGAGTTTATTTGGATTTTATGCCTGCCTCAGACAGTTACATAGTGTGCGGTAAAGTATATGTGTATCTATTGGTTTTGCAATATGACCATTCATTCCGGCAGATAAAGCTTCAGCAACATTTTCAGTGAAAGCGTCTGCTGTCATTGCAAAAATAGGTATACTTTTAGCATTAGGATGAGAACTTGAACGGATTGTTTTTGTGGCCTGATATCCGTTCATAACTGGCATTTGGATATCCATAAGAATAATATCATAGGTACCAATAGGTGCTGTTAAAAACTTATCAACAGCAATTTGACCATTTTCGGCATGATCAACATTAAGATTGACTGAATTTAATAGTTCAATTGCTATTTCAGTATTAAGAGCATTGTCTTCTGCAAGTAAAACTTTCTTTCCATGAAAATCATAACTCTCTTTGTGAAAAGTTCCTTTAATATAATTTTTATCGGTAAGTGATATTAACATATTAAAAACAGTAGACTGGAATAATGGTTTTTGCAGAAATATGTCAGCGCCGCTTGTTTCCATATTTTCACCAATTTCGGAAATATCATAAGCCGATAATATGATTACTAATGCTTTTTTATCATAAATTTTTCTGATATTTTTAGTTAAAGTTATACTGTCTGCAAAAGAAGCTTTACAATCAATAAAACAAATATCATAATGTTTGCCGGCTTTATCAGCAGTAGATAGCATCTTTACCGTCTGCTCAGTAGTTGTGGCAATATCATATTGAACATTTATCCTGTCTAAGATGCTTGTCATATAAATTCTGGATGCGCAGTCATTATCAACTACAAGAACGCGTAGATCATTAATACTTTTTGAGCTTGAAAGTTCATCAATTTCAGGAATAGAAAAAGGCAAATCAACAGTAAACATAGATCCAATTCCTTTTTTTGATTCTACTGAGATTGATCCATGCATTAATTCTACTAGATTTTTAACTATTGACAGGCCAAGTCCGCTACCGCCATATTGTTGTGCTGTATTAGCATTTTCCTGTTCGAAGGTATTAAAGAGTCTTGTTAACATTTCCGGGGTCATTCCTATTCCCGTATCAGAAACAATAATACGTATGAATATGGTTTGTTTTTTGTATGCTTTTTCGGTTATTTCAAAACGAATCTTACCACCAGCTGGCGTGAATTTAGAAGCGTTTGAAATCAAGTTTAGTATAATTTGATTGACGCGGAGCGAATCACCAATAAGTATTTCATGAGTTAAACAGGCTGAAATTACTTCAAGTTTGATTCCTTTTTGTTTGCATTGGTTATAGTAAATCGCAGTAATGGAATTAATGATTTTTTTCATATCAAATTTTTCATGAGCTATTTTCAATTTATTATTTTTGATTGCCGACATATCCAGTACATCATTGATAATATTCAGCAAAACATGTGAAGCTGAATCAATTTTAGATAGATACTGCTCAATACGGTTTGGGTCAGTAAGGTGCTTTTTAGCAATTTCGGTCAGACCAACAATAGCATTCATTGGTGTTCTTATTTCATGGCTCATACGGGCAAGAAAGCGGCTTTTTGCCTGACTTGCTTCATCAGCCTGTATTAGAGTGTCCATTAGTTGTTGATTTTTTTCTTCCATCATTTGAAAATTTTTAATTTTCATTTTAAAGATGACCAGAAACATAAGGCATAAAATTAATAAAGATAAAATGCCAACTATTAATACTGCTTTGTATTTATATAAAATGTCACTTAACGTAAATTGATAAGGCTTTGCTATAGTGTTGTCAAGAACAATCGTTCTGCGTTGTTGGTCATCTATGACAGCAAGAGTCTTATTTATTATGGAAAGGAGCAAAGGGTTATTTTTGCTTAATGTTGCAATACAGCTATTTTCATCAATAAAGTTTTGAGGAAAAATATTTAGTGACTCATATTTTGGTTTTTGTAAGAGATAGTTAACTACATAAACATTTTGTAACATAATATCAGCGTTACCATTGACGATTGCGTCAAGACATTCTTCATCAGTTGTATAGTAAATAATATCAAAATTAGGGTAGTTACTATTAATATAATTCTGCATTGCTTCAAAGGATGTTTTTACAGCTATCTTATAATGCTTATAGGGATTAAAGTGATTTCCATTAGTAGTAACTAAAACAATATTGCTTTTAAATAAAGTATCGGATATGGAAAATACTGGGTCTTTTTGCAATTCTTCTGTCTTTAAAATTCCAGCTACCATGTCAAATTTATTATCTTTCAGCGCTGATAATGGTTTCTCTGTCAGAGCAATAGGTTTATATTCGAATTTTAAACCGCTGATTTCAGCGATGAGCGATAGCAAATCTTCATTTATGCCTTCAAGTTTATTACTTTCGTAGTCATAATGAGATAAAGGATAGCGATTTGGCAGTTGCCCGATTGTTATAGTACCACAAGTTTTTATGTATTCAGCTTCTTGACGTGTAAACAATGGATCTTTATTAATATGGCTATTTTCATAATATTTTTTATGCAATAAAAATTCGAAGCTTGGGTTGGAAACTTTGATGTTTGTAATAGCGTTATCTAAAGCTATGAGCAATTCTTTATTTTGTTTTGATGTCATAAAATAAAATGGCTCATAATCGAATTTTCCGATTATTTTATAACCTTTTTGGTTTGATAAACTGCCCATAACAACGGCATCAACATAATTATTATTAAGGGCATCGAATGCTGCTTCTTCTGTGGGATAAAGATTGCTGGTATAAAAAAAGTTATGCATCTTTGACCATTCCAAGAATTGATCATTTTGGGAACTGCCGGCTAAAAAGGCTATATTCATGCCATTAAACATTTGATAATCGTTATAGTAGTAATTGGAATTTAAGGCTGCATAAACTATATTGTGTTCATAACCTATGGAATTTTTAGAAAATAGATAATTTTTTTGACGTTCTGGGGTTATTTGTGCGTGACAAAGAAAATCAATAGAGCCTTCTTTTAAATTTTTAAGTTGGGTATCCCATGAATCGTAAATGAATTCATACTTCCAACCTGTACTTCGCGATATTTGAGTAAGATAGTCAACTCCATAACCAGAATAAGATCCATCTGGTTTCTTGTCAATAAAGCCAGTGTAATCGATATAACCGATTTTTATAGTATTGTTTTCAGCTGCAGTAATTGTTGGGAAAGTGATGATTGAAAAACTAAAGTAAATTATAATCCAACAAAATGATAAAAATATTTTTAAATTATTCATAATTCACCGTATATTTCATTGCTTGAAAATTTAATATATTTTAAATAAAAGTACTGTTTAAAGATTTTTTTGCTAATTTTTTTTCGTTATACATCATTGAATCTGCTTTTTGGATCATAGTTTGTAGCATTGCATCAGAAAGAATAAATTTATTAGAATGTGAATAGCCGAAATTTGCTGTTATATGTAAATTGCTTTTTGTATCGTAACATATTGCATATAATCTTGCCTTTAATTTATCAATTTTATATTGAATGTGGTCTTCAGTACAGTTTGTTAGTATGATAATGAATTCATCGCCACCGAATCGTATTACAGAGTCTTGGGTTCTTACATTAGCTACTAAGGTTTGAGCTATATTTTTTAAAAGCTTATCTCCGATTAAATGGCCATAAGTATCATTAATGAGTTTAAAATTTTGTAGATCCATAAAAATAATAGTTAATTTTTCTGGAATTTTAGAGTTTTTATGCTGTAGAAATAGAAATTCGTTTAAATAGCGTCTATTATATACTCCTGTTAATTCGTCTTCATAAAGTTTTCGCTGAGTTTCGTTGAGCAAAGCAAAAAAATTTTGTTGTTGAATAGGAGTTTCCAGAAGATGATCAGAAGTTCTACTGATAATTTCTAATACTGCTTTTACAATTTCTTTTTCTGTCAAGATAATGTAAATTGGTTGCGAAACTACATAGAAAATATTATTTGACAAAAATTCGTGTTTTGTTTTGGGACATTGAGCGGTTAATGCACATATACTGCTGCAGATTTCACATCTGTTTTTTTTATCCCATACTTTATAGCATGAATATTTTTCGCGATGAATTTTACCGTTTTTTATTGTTAGAATAGCGGTTTCGATTGGATCCACTAATCTTACAACATCAAATAAAGATTCAAGGTATTTCATAGTGGTTTTTATTTCAGCAATTGAAAAATGTGTTTTCATAATTTTGTGTACTCCAGATGAAATAATAATTATTATTTGCTTAAATTCATAAATAATTATATATGAAAGTTGGATTTTTAAAACCCTAAATTCAAATTTGGCATTGACATAATATGGCAATTTTATTGTTGCTTTATTATGTCTGTGTTATCGTATTATAATAGAGGTGATATTATGAATTTCGCAGATAAATTAGTATTTTTATTATCGGTTACGCATACTTCGAACATTAAATTGGCTAAGGCTATCAATGTGGATCCATCAATGATTAGCAGATTGAGAAAGGGTCGGCGGAACATACCGAGGAATATCAATCATATAAAAGCAATGGCAAAATATTTTGCTAAGCGCTGTAATGGAGAGTATCAACGTTTTACATTAGCTGAAATTTTAGGAATGGAAAGAATAAGAACTTTTACAGAGGAACAGCTTATTGAGGATGTTCTCTTAGAGTGGCTTTCAGGAACGATGAATGACGGAATAAATAATGCAGGTTTGTTTTTGAGAGCAATAGATTGTTGTATGATTCCTAATAATAAAGGGGAAAGTGATATTGATAAAAATGATGTTTTTAATTTGGACTCCAAAAGAATTAAACAAGTGGAAGATGGAATAAATACTTTTTTTGGCAATGAAGGCAAAAGGCAGGCATTGGAACTTTTTTTAAGCAGGATACTGGAGCAAAAAAAATCTTGCATTATAAAGATAACAACAGATGAAAATACAGAATGGTTGCTGGAGAATTCTGAATATACTAAATATTTATCGAAGATATTGAATAAGTTAATCAATATGAAATGTTACTTTAAAATAATAATACCTGCTGTTACAAATCTAAATGGTATTCTTGAATTAATGAATTTATGGTTGCCTTATATATTAAGCGGTAATATAGACATGTATTATTATCCACGTTTAAAGGATGGACTTTTTCGTCGAACCTTGTTTATAGCTTCTGATTGTGCTGTACTTTCGTCTACCTCAATTTCATGTTGTAAAGAACAGAGTCTTACATTATTAGGTTTTGATAAAAAAGTAATTAGTGGGTTTGAAAATGAATTTGACGGATATATTATGTTGTGCCGTAAAATTGGAAGAACTTATGATTTTGAGCAGTACAGATCTATTTTTTTTAGGCATGCGTTGGAAAGAACTGGCAATTTTCCTAATTGTATTTCTAGAAGCAGATCACTATCTTTTACTACGATACCTAATGATATCTTGAATAGATTGATGGATAGTTGCGGGATTACTTCTAACAGAACATTTTTAGAGATTATGATGCGGGATAATTGCCATTTGTATAATGTAATAGAAGAACAGCTATTTATAGACATAATGCCATTGGCCGCTTTCAACGATATACTAAAAGGAGTAGTTCCGATTGCCGGATCAGAAATTATATTTGGAAAACAATACTATTATTCTGCATATGATTACAAAAAACACCTTGTTAATTTGTTAGAGTTGCTTGAAAGAAATGTAAATTATTATGTGATACTGGATGATGAATATGATATTTGTCAGAATATTATTCATATCAAAGAGGGTGCATATGTTATTTTATTAAGGAAAAAAGAACCAATTTCTATTATTGAAATATCAGAAAATAATATGGTTGCTGCATTTTGGGAATGTGTTTATAGAAAAGTTATAAAAAAATACAAATTGGATGTAAAAAGGAGGGAAAGTATTTTTGAAATAACAAAACTTATTCAGCAACTTGAACATTATGGAGTTTGAAAATAAGCTGATTATTGAATTATCAGTTGTTTAGTAAAAATATTAGTTGACTATATTAAATATTTGCGTATAGTTGTGTAAGCTTACCTGTTTTTAGTATAATATAGCGATAATTTAGCAATATGAACGCATTGATAGCCTTCGCAATTTCTTTCATTAATAGTATGGTGTTAAAATGCGTTCTAATGATTTTCGTAATCAGTAACCATGTTGTTTTTTTTTAAACAATCTTGTTGCCTCTTTAAATATGTAGTTTCTATACTTGTACTAGTTCTATATTGAAAGTTCTAATTACATTTGCATCCCGCCAAGATATTAATCCTTGCTTATATGTGGTAATTAGAATATCTTTTTTTACGTAAAACTATGATTTGTCCTATTTATATGCTTACCTATGAGAGTGGTGAATTTGCATATAATCAAGGACATAATATTTATGGCACACTTGAACAAAAGGCCGCATTGCGCGCTATTATAAGTTAAGGCATTATAAAAGTAGATTTTGATGGAATTTTATGTTTTTTTGCAATTAACTAAATTTGGAAAAGTGGAGTATTTTTAGTATTATATAATTAGTGTTTTAAGGAGGGTAAATTTATGGAAAATCAATCATATGTGGAATCAGTTAAGCGTACAAGTATTGTACAAAGCTTTTTTGCCCAGGTTTATGGGTGGATGTTTTTTGGACTTTTATCAACGGGGATAGTCGCCTATTATACGGCACATTCTCCGGCGTTGTTAAATCTGATCTTTGGCAGTCAAATAACGTTTTATGCGTTTTTGTTTGCGCCGATCGTGTTGGTTATGATCATCAGCAGCAAAATCAATTCGCTGAGTGCGAGTATGGCCAGCTTTCTGTTTTTTGTTTATTCAGCTGTAACCGGCGTTACACTGTCGGCAATTTTTCTTATGTATACGCAGGAGTCCATTGCAACGACTTTTGGGATAACGGCAGGTACTTTTGGCGCAACAGCTCTTTTTGGATATGTCACTAAAAAGGATTTAAGCAAAATGGGCAGTATCTTGTTTATGCTTTTGATTGGTCTGATCATCGCTTCGGTCGTCAATATGTTTTTGAAAAATGACACTATGATGTGGATTCTTACTTATGTGGGGATCGTTATCTTTGTTGGCCTTACTGCTTACGATATGCAAAAGCTAAAAAAAATAGCTCACAGCATAGATGACGATGAAAGCAGTATTGCTAAATTTGCGGTGCTGGGTGCACTGACTTTGTATCTTGATTTTATTAACCTGTTTTTACGGCTGCTGCAGATTTTTGGTAAGAAGCGTTAAAAGTTGCATGTTTTGATAACAGATAGATTGTTTATAGATATGGGAGATTTTGTTGGTGAATGTAAAAAACAGCTGACCCTAAAATAAAGGTCAGCTGTTTTTATTTGTTCAGCAGTTCTAAACGCTCAAAATAGTTAAAAGATTATAAGGCTATATGTTTGTCAATATCGTTCGAAAAAAATTTAGATTGTAGCATTAAAAAATTTCCTTTTTGTAAAATGTCTAATATAGTTGTGCAAGCTTGCCTGTTTTTGGTATAATATAGTGATAATAAGGAAGGTGGATAAACGAGTGAAGAGCAAAAAGCTTGGCATTATGGGCGGCACTTTTGATCCTGTTCATTTGGGGCATCTGCAGACGGCCAAGTTTATTTACGAGCATTTGGGATTGGAAAAAATAATTTTTGTTCCTGCGTTTATTGCGCCTCATAAGGTTGGTCTGGAGTTTGCACCTGCTGCTGACCGTTATCGGATGACGGAGCTGGCAACGGAGCCTTTTCCTTATTTTGAAGTTACTGATATTGAATTGCAGCGCAGCGGAGTTTCCTATACTTATGATACGGTTATGGAGTTAAAGGCCCGCTATTCAGAATATGAGCTGTATTTTATTATTGGTGCCGACGCTGTGCCGATGCTGAACACCTGGCACCGCATCAGGGAATTGCTGGCAGAAGTGACTTTTATAGCTGCTGACAGGCCCGGTTATGGGCAGACTATTGACAAGGTTTGCGAATTTTTTGGCGAGCCTGCTAAGAATAAAATTATACTTTTGGATACTCCTGAAGTAGATATTTCTTCGACTGGCATTCGTGAACGTGTCAGACGAGGACTTTCTATTAAGGGTCTGGTACCGGAAAGTGTAGAAAAGTATATTTTAGAGGAGCATCTCTACCAGTCTTAATGGTAGTGAGAGGAGTTGTTATCATGCTGGATATCACAGAAATGAAAAAACTTCTTAAAGCATCTTTGCCTCATAAGCGTTTTAAACATTCTTTGGCTGTATACGATACTGCTCTTGAACTGGCAGTTTTTTACGGACTGGATAAGGAAAAGGTTGGCGTTGGGGCATTACTGCACGATTGCGGGCGTGAGATACCTACGCGTGATCTTTTGATGCATACAATTGCTTTGGGTTTACCGATTGATGATGTCGAAAGGAATCAGCCTATTTTACTGCATGCCAAACTGGGCGTATATTACGCCCGGGAAAAATACGGCGTTACCGATCAGGAAATTTTGGATGCTATCCGTTTTCATACTACTGGTGCGGCAGGCATGAGCAAGATGGCGATGGTTGTCTATCTGGCTGATCTGCTGGAGCCGACCCGTGATTTTGCAGGTATCGAGGATATGCGCCGGCTGGCTAAGGTTGATCTGGAACAGGCCATGATAAAGGCTTATGCGCAGACGATACGTTATTTGCTGGAATACGACCTTTTGGTACACCCTCATTGCATAGAGGGGTATAACGAATTGGCGGCTAAGTTTAAAAGGCTTAAATTGAATTTGTAGGAGATGCCAATGTCTGTGGAAGAAAATAGAGAAATCAGGCCTGTCCGCAAGAAACGTAAATTACGTTGGGGCAGGCTGGTATTTGTACTGTTGGTTTTGGCGGTACTGCTGACGGGAGCTTTTTGGGGAACTGTCTGGATCTATGACAATTTTATCAATCCGCCGAAGGTTGATGTTGTTGGTGCCAGCGACAAGATAACCCAAAATGAAAAATTGAACAAGCGCATCAATATTTTGCTTTTGGGTATAGATGACGGTGACAGTGATGCTGCTCCGGATGAACCAAAGCGAACTGACGCGATGATGCTGGCCAGCTTTGACCCCGGCGATAATAAGGTTGCGCTGCTTTCGCTGCCGCGTGACACCAAGGTGCAGATCCCGGGCCGGGCTGGTTGGGATAAGCTGAATGCAGCCTATGCTTACGGCGGTGTGATGATGGCCAAGCAAACGGTAGCCAATCTGCTGCAGGTACCGATCCATTATTATGTTTTAGTGGACTGGCGTGCGTTTATTGATGTTATCGATTTGATCGGCGGCGTTGATTTATATGTGGAAAAGGATATGTATTATGAAGATCCTTACGCCGATCTTGTTATTGATATTAAACATGGCTATCAGCATCTGGACGGTAAGCGGGCAGGCGAATATGTGCGTTTCCGCAAAGATGAGCTGGGTGATATTGGCCGCGTGCAAAGGCAGCAGAAGTTTATGAAAGCGGCGGCAGCACAGATTTTCAATATCGATACGGTGACTAAGATCCCGGCGCTGTTTTCGACTGTTGACAGACATGTGGAGACCGATATGAACACTTTGACGATGATCAAGGCTGCAAACAGCTTTAAGCTGTTTGGTGACGAAAAGGTCAAGTCGGGTATGCTGTATGGTAATTTTGACGATACAGAAGGTATCAGCTATTGGGCTACATCACGCGAGGAAGTTCAAAAATCTTTGGACGAAATCGGCATTCCCTATATGAAAGATGATGAAGATGAACAAGAATAAAGGAGGCGAAAAGATGGATTTTACTACTAAAGAAATTGCACACAAGATCGCGGCGGCAGCCTGCGATAAAAAAGCAAAGGATATTTTGCTGCTGAATATGGAGAACATTTCTCCTGTAACTGATTATTTTATTATTGCCAGCGCTGGAAATAATATTCTAGTTAAAGCTATTGCTGACAATATCGAAGATAAATTGGCGGAGGCAGGCATTTTTGTTACTCACAAAGAAGGCTATGCTGAAGGCCGTTGGATTTTGATGGATTATGGTAATTGTGTTGCGCATATCTTTATTGAAGAAGAACGCGAGTTCTATAATCTGGAGCAACTGTGGGCTGATGCTCCGTCGGAAGAATTTGTGGAGAGCAAAAATGACTGATGAAAAAGACATGGCAAAGCAGCTTAAATATCGTGCGGGTGACGTTGTTACTTTAAAAGTGGCACGTCTGGGCGAAATGGGCGCTTTCCTTGACGCTGGTACGGGCGATACTTCTGATGATATCCTGCTGCATAAGCTGCAGCAGACGGAAGCGGTCAATGTTGGCGATGAAGTTAAAGTCTATTTGTATAAAGATCCGCATGGCCGTTTGACGGCGAGCCAGAAATTACCGAAAATGCGCGAAGGGCAGATCGGTTACGTTAAGGTTTTAAGTGTGACCAAGGACGGCGGGTTTGTGGATATCGGCGCTGAACGCGGTGTATTTTTGCCGTACAGCGAAATGCGAGGGCATGTGTCGCCGGGTCAGCTGGTCTGGATAAAGCTGTATCGCGATAAAACAGGACGCCCTGCTGTCAGTATGCGGGTGGAAGAAGAAATGCTGAAGGCTTCCAAACCTGCTGTTGGTGTCAAGGTCGGCGACAGCGTGACAGGTACTATCTATAATATCCTGCCGGAAGGCTTCTTCATTTTTACTAATCAGCGCTTTTTGGCGTTTCTGCATCGCAGTGAAGTTCCCGGCGGGCGTTTGGATTTTGGTCAGGAGATCACGGCTCGCATTACTTATATTCGTGAGGATGGCAGGGTAAATCTGTCCTTACGCCAGCAAAAAGAAAATGCTATGATCGCCGATGCGGAAGATATTTTAAATTTTTTACATAAACGGAATGGTAAAATGCCTTACTGTGATACTACACCGATGGAAATCATTAAGGAAAAATTTGGTATCAGTAAAGCAGCTTTCAAACGTGCTTTGGGGCATTTGATGAAGGAAGGCCTGATCGTGCAGGAAGAAGGCTGGACTATGCTGACTGAAAAAGGACTGCAAAGCGAAAAATAAGTAAAGACTCTCGTTTGGGCGAGAGTCTTTTTTTTTGCGCGTTATTTGTAGATATTAAAAAACATTTCTTAAAGAACAAATATTGGAAATTGTTTAAGAGTAAGGTATAATGTAGACAATAAGAAGTTTGAAATAGAAAGAGGAACTATTATGGACTCTAGCGGCTTAAAAGAAGATATTTTTTACAGTTCCAGCTGGATGCAGGAAATATTGGAAATCAGTAATATTGGTTTATGGCTTTTGGAAATAAACAAAAATAATACTGACGTGCGTCTGTATGCCGATGATAAAATGTTAGAACTTTTAGGGCTGCAGAAGAGTTTATCGCTGGAAGATAATTATAAACATTTTGCGCAAGGCGTGCTTGCAGAAGATCTGGAAATAGTGCAGAAATATATTGAACAGATGCTGACGACCAAAAGGCTGGTAGAGGTTCAGTATCGCTGGAAGCATCCATGGTGGGGCACAATTTTTATTCGCTGCAGCGGCAAGTTATATAAAGAAGACGATAATGCTTATTATATTCGCGGTTATCATCAGAATGCCAGCGATGTTGAGGTCTTAAGACAGGCCAATATCGAAAAGAGCAGGCAGCTGATAGAAGTTGTACGTAAACGTGATTATTATGACGAGCTGTTTCAGTCCGTATTGTGCGGTATCGTTCAATACAGGCCACAGGCTGACGGAAGTATTGTTTTTCAAAATGCCAATATGGAAGCTATCAGGATTTTTGGTTATGAAAAAGAAGAATTCTGGAAGCGTAAATCCTGGCGGATAGAAGATCTGGCTGCGCCGGAAGACTGTGATAGAGTATATCAGAGCATGAACGCGATACTGCTGGGCAAGGGGAAACAGTCTTTTGAATATCGGGCGCTGAGGGCCGATGGTACTTATTGCTGGATCATTGGCAGCGGTGAATATATCAAAAATATTGACGGAGAACGTGTTATTCAAAGTGTTTTTCTGGATATTGACAACAGAAAGCAGATGGAGCTGCTTAATCAGGAATTGCTGGAGCAGGATAAGGGTACTCAGGAACTGCTGCGCCAGGTTCTGGAAGGAACAAAAATTTTCCATTTTTATTATTATCCGCAAAAACGTCTGGAAGTTATGCCGGTAAGAACCAGTAAATATTTTAACTGTAGTATGGAATACAGGAATATTCCGGAAAGCTTTGTGGAAGATTTTGTGAGCGGTGAAAGTAAGGCAGATTGCTATGCGATGTACGAAGCTATTCATAATGGGGCTAAAACTGCATCTTCCACATTCTGTGACAAGAACAAGCAGTGCTGGGTGCGGGTAACAATGACTGTTATGTCATGGGATGATCAGCAGCAGCCGACTTTTGTCATTGGTATCATTGAGGATATCAGCGAGCAAAAAGGAATGGAGCTTGAAAAAATCGAGTTGCAGTCTATTTATAATTTTACGATAGAACATGACTATGATGCTGTTTGCATCTGTGATTTAAACAGTGGTGATTATGTGATGCGTTTTGCCGGTTATTGCGCTCATTACGGTTTGCCGCTGCGTGGCAGCATTAATGAACAGCTGCCGGTATTTATAAAAGAGTTTGTTTGTGAAGAAGATTGTGAGCATTTAAAAAGCTGGAGTATTGATAGTTTGCTGAAGTGCCTGGAGCAGGAAGAGGCTGTTATGCTGTATTTCCGTTCATCCGCTAAAGACGGGTACAGATATAAAGAAGTTAAGCTTTCATATTTTGGTAAATTAAAAGAACGGCTGCTTTTGACGATGCGCGATATCCATGAACGCACGATGCAGGAGGAAGCAAATAAACAAAGCATCAGTGACGCATATCAGCTGGCTTTACAGGCCAATCAGGCCAAAAGTGAATTCTTTTCAAAAATGTCGCATGATATTAGAACGCCGATGAATGCTATTATGGGGCTGGCGGCTTTAGCGGCACATTGCGACGACAAAGATCATGTAGATGATTATTTGAAAAAAATTGTCACTTCTGGCAAACATATGCTGGAGCTGTTGAATGAGGTTCTGGATATGTCGAAGATCGAAAGCGGCAAAACAGAATTGAACTCGGAAGCATTTTTATTAAAAGAAAAAGTTGAGGAAGCATTAGATATCATTAAACCTGCTGTTGAGGAGAAACGGCATCAGCTGATTGTGGAAACAGAGGCACTGAAAAATATAACTGTGCTGGGTGATGCGCTGAGACTGCAGCAGATATTACTTAATCTGTTGTCCAATGCCGTTAAATATACGCCTGATGAAGGTGTGGTAAAGCTGACGGTTACTGTTAAGCCGTTACCACATGATCTGGCTGTTTTTGATTTTATTGTAGAAGATAACGGCATTGGGATGGAACAAAGTTTTATCGAGCGTATTTTTGAGCCGTTTATAAGAGCAGAAGATTCTCGGGTCAGTAAAATACAGGGAACTGGTCTGGGCATGACGATCAGTTTGAACCTGGCAAAACTGATGAACGGGTCGATCGATGTTGAGAGCTGTGTTGGTAAGGGCAGTAAGATCACTGCTTCTGTTTGTCTGAAGGTGCAGCGTCAGAACGGAGTTGCGGTCGAGTATGAACAACCTGCCGGTGATAACGAAAATGCTGCTGATATTGATTATAGCGGTAAACGGGTACTGGTAGTTGAGGATAATGCAATCAATCTGGAAATTGCTTTAGAGTTTTTGAAGCTGTTGGGCTTGACTTGTGAATCCGCTGGTGATGGTGCAGAAGCATTGGAAAAATTCCTGGCGGCGCCTGAAGGATATTATGATTTGATTTTTATGGATATCCAGATGCCAACTATGAATGGCTATGAAGCGGCAAGAGCAATCAGAGCTGCTTCTCGCAGTGATGCGGTCCGGATTCCGATTATTGCCATTACTGCGAATGCTTTTTCGGAAGACGTGAAAATGGCGCTGGCCGCGGGGATGAATGCACACATAGCCAAGCCGTTTGAACTAAGGCTTTTGAAAAAAATAATACGTCAATGGCTGAAATAAGACGACTGAAAGAAGCTCCGTTTTGTAGGGGCTTCTTTTTTGTGTTATAATGCAGATATCTATTTCAGAAAAGAGCGGAGAGAAACCATGGATTATTTTGTCTTGACAGTTGCTTCGTTGATATTATTTGCTGCTACTTTTTTCAGTACTGTAACTGGTTTTGGCTTTGCGCTGATCGCAGCTCCTGTATTAACGATGGTCATGGGGCCGAAAGAGACAGTTGTATTTGTTATTATCGCCGGTGTTATTGTGCGTGTGATCATGATGTGGCGTACCTGGGGAGAATTTGAGTGGCCGACAGTTTTGATAACAGCTGCCGGCAGTCTGTTGGGGATTATTCCCGGAGCGTATCTGCTGAAAGTGGCTGATGCTAATCATTTAAAGATTTTATTAGGGATAGCGCTTTTGCTTGTAACGCTTTTGATGGAATTAAATTTTGTGCCTGAGGTCAAAAATAAAAAGCTGGGACGTGTTTCTGCTGGTTTTTTAAGCGGTTTTTTCAGTGCGACTACCAGTATCAGCGGGCCGCCGATCGCTTTATATTTTTTGAGTGAGAATATGGAGAAAAATTTGCTGCGCGCCAATATGATCTGGATCTTTGCTATCGGCAGTTTTTGTACTTTAGGCAGTTTTTTTGTTGCGGGTACATTTCAGGGTGGAAATTTGATTGCTTTGTCGCTGTATGTGTTGCCGGCAGTACTTTTAGGCTGGTGGCTGGGAGAAAAAATGTTTTTCCGTATCAATCAGCATTTATTTAAGCGCATTGCGCTGCTTGTAGTATTGATAGGCGGGGTAATGACTTTGGGAAGTGGCATCAACGGTGTGCTCCATTGATTTTGTTGTAACATTGTTTACAATAGACGGTGCATAAAAATTAATTTTTTTGAATTTTATGCTTTTGCTTGACACCTTTTTGATACGGGTCTAAAATAACAACAATTAAGTTTTACATAAGAAATTTAAATTAGGTGGGTTGATCGTGGAATCTGTTTTGAGAACTAATTGGGTAAATGAATATGCTTTTGACTTTAGCCGGGGCTATTTTTATTTTAGCGCTGGTTATTTTACTTGCTCAAAACTGCATAATTCTATTACCGTAAACAGATGCCGATACCGTAGCTGAGATATGCTGCTGTAAATAAGAAGATGAATTTTTAATCAGGCTCTCTTACGAGGCCTGATTTTTTTTATTATCTTGTGTAAATAAAAATGAAATTAAGGAGTGGAGATAAATGATTCCCGCAGAAGAGGAATTGAGAGTAAAAAGCTTGATGGAAAGTAAGGGGTTTCAGATCCATGAAAGCCGCGGTGCTAATTTTACCCTGTTCGGTGTAGTAGGCGATACGGCTGCCTTCGATATGAATCAACTGAGAGTATATGACTGCATTGACAAGGTTATGCGTGTGCAGGAGCCTTATAAACGTGCTAACAGGATGTTTCACCCGGAAGACAGCATCGTAGATGTATGCGGGGTGAAGGTGGGAGGCAAACAGATCACGGTAATGGCAGGCCCTTGTTCAGTAGAGAACAGATTATCGGCGTGGCGGAGGATGTGAAGCAAATGGGCGCTGCGATCCTGCGTGGCGGCGCTTTTAAGCCGCGTACTTCTCCATACTCTTTCCAGGGACTGCAGGAAACCGGACTGGATTTATTAAAGGAGGCTAAAGCTGTTACCGGGCTGCCGATCATTACAGAAATTATGTCAGCAGATAAGATCGAACGTTTTGTAGAAGATGTGGATGTGATTCAGGTAGGCGCCCGCAATATGCAGAATTTCGAGCTTTTGAAGGAGCTGGGCAAGACAGATAAACCGATTTTGCTGAAACGCGGTTTGTCTGCGACGATAGAGGAGTGGCTGATGTCGGCTGAATACATTATGGCCGGCGGTAATGATAATGTTATTTTATGTGAGCGTGGTATCCGAACCTTTGAAAATTATACCCGCAACACTTTGGATCTGAGCGCGATACCGGCAGTAAAAAAACTCAGTCATTTGCCGGTGGTGGTTGACCCCAGCCACGCGGCTGGTATGTGGTGGATGGTAGAGCCGCTGGCTAAGGCAGCAGTAGCCGTAGGTGCTGACGGACTGATCATTGAAGTGCATAATGATCCTGAGCATGCGTTATGTGACGGAGCTCAATCCCTGAAACCTGAACGCTTCGGCAGGTTGATGCAGGATTTGAAGATCATAGCAGGAGCCGTTGGACGTGAGCTATAACAGGTTATAATTAAATTTAACCATATAAATTAAAAGGAGAGAACAAAAATGATTATTGTAATGAAACCAGGCGCACCGATGCAGGAATGTGAGAAGATTAAAAACGGACTGATCAATAACGGCTTCCAGATCAATGAGATCGTCGGCGTGAATATGACGATCCTGGGCGTTATCGGAGATACCAGTACTTTAGATATCAATCTGCTGCGTGTTAACGATTGGGTAGAAAAGGTCATGCGTGTGCAGGAGCCGTTCAAACGCGCAAACAGGATGTTCCATCCGGAAGACAGCGTAGTGGATGTCAATGGGATCAAGATCGGCGGCAAAAAAATCGTTGTTATGGCCGGTCCATGCTCGGTAGAGACCGAAGAGCAGATCATTTCCGTTGCTAAGTCGGTAAAGCTCGGCGGAGCCGCTATGCTGAGGGGCGGAGCTTTCAAGCCGCGTACTTCACCGTATTCTTTCCAGGGATTGAAAGAAAAGGGATTGGAGCTCTTAAAAATCGCTAAACAGGAAACTGGCCTGCCGATCGTTACCGAAATCATGTCAAGATCGGAAGAGCGTCGTGTAGGGAAAGAGTGTAGATCTCGGTGGATGTTATTCAGGTAGGGGCCCGGAATATGCAGAATTTCGAGCTTTTGAAGGAGCTTGGCAAGACAAATAAACCAATTTTGCTGAAACGTGGTTTATCAGCGACGATAGAAGAATGGATCATGTCGGCTGAGTATATTATGGCCGGCGGTAATGATAATGTTATTTTGTGTGAACGCGGTATCCGTACCTTTGAAACTTATACCCGTAATACTTTGGATCTGAGCGCGATCCCGGCAGTAAAAAAACTAAGCCATTTACCGATCGTCATTGATCCGAGCCATGCTTCCGGCATGTGGTGGATGGTTGAACCGATGGCCAAAGCTGCTATCGCAGCC
>OGMX01000431.1_pt1 | contig 29344 bp, 26 predicted proteins | sample 1573351 | NCBI WGS metagenome assembly OGMX01 (sample SAMEA2581926, study PRJEB24529) | metagenome | biome: Human gut stool | place: China | collected 2011 | reverse complement strand
GTGTATTTTCACAAATAAAAATACCTTCACCTATGGCTACTGGTGTATTTGGTATTGTACTTAAATGATGTGTATTTGGTAAAAGAATTTGTTCATATTTAGCAAAAGGAAAATTTGCTGCAATAGAAATAACAATTTTTTCTTGTAATTCTTTTTTTATTGGAGTAATAACTTCTTCTATCATATATGGTTTCACAGCTATGATGACCATATCTACATTATCAACAACTTCTTTTGCACTTTTACAAGGATTGATTTGTTTTTCCTGTGTATTTTTACAAAGTTTATCCCAATTCTTAGCACAAGCAAAAATTTGATTGCCCTGTATAGTTCCTTGATTGATTAAACCTGTAGCTATAGCTTGTCCCATATTGCCAAAACCAATAAAACCTAATTTTAAATTATCAAACATATAAATACCTTCTTTATTTATTTTTTTACATCATTTAACTTATATTTTATCATAACAACTAATTATAAAAAACTCCTACTAGCTTCAAAAACTAATAGGAGTTTTTATTTATCATTTATTTATTTTTTCTTCAATTGTATCTAAAATCAATTTAGCAAGTTCTGCCTTTTGCATAAGTGGAGCTTGTTTTATTTCTCCATCACGAGTGATGATTTTAGCTATATTAGTATCTACATTAAATCCAGCACCAGCTTGACTTACATCATTAGCTACAATCATATCAAGATTTTTACGCTGTAATTTGCCTTTAGCATATTCTTCAACATTCTGTGTTTCAGCAGCAAAGCCAACTAAATACTGTTTATCTGATTTTTTTTCGCCTAAACCTTTCAAAATATCTGGATTTTTCACAAATTCAATAGTCATAACTTCATCAGATTTTTTTATTTTTTGACTAGCTACTTCTTTTACACGATAATCTGAAACAGCTGCTGACATTATTGTAATATCACAATCTGCAAAATGTTCTTCAATATGTTTTTGCATTTCACGTGCAGACTCTACTTTTATTAATTTTACATTTTCAGGTGCTTTAATATTTGTAATACCTGAAACTAAAACTACTTCAGCACCTCTACTAGCAGCTTCTGTAGCAATAGCATATCCCATTTTTCCACTAGAACGATTACTAATGTAGCGAACAGGGTCAATAGGTTCTCTTGTACCTGCTGCACTTACAATCACTTTTTTGCCTTTTAAAGACTGATTATTTTGTTTTTCAACATAATCTTTTATAGTCTCTACTAAAGTAATAGGTTCAGGAAGTCTACCTATACCATTTACACCACAAGCTAAATGACCACTTGCTGGCTCAATAATATGATAATTATATTCACGAAGAGTATTTATATTTTTTTGTGTTATTGGGTTTTGATACATATTACTATTCATTGCAGGAGCGACAAAAACAGGTGCTTTAGTCGCCATAATCACAGTGGATAACATATCATCAGCAATACCATTTGCTATTTTACCAATAATATTTGCTGTTGCAGGTGCAATCAAAACTAAATCCGCCAAATTAGCAAGAGCAATATGTTCTACATTCCAATTTGTAACTTTATCCCACATAGAAACATTTACAGGATTTCCACTGATTTCTTGAAATGTAAGTGGTGTAACAAAATTTGTAGCTTCTTTAGTCATTACTACATGTACATTAGCGCCTAATTTTCTTAATCTGCTAGCTACATCTACAACTTTATAAACTGCAATACCACCACAAACTGCTAATAAGATATTTTTGCCTTTTAACATAATAAACCTCTTATATAAAATAAATTAATATTTACCGTCTTAATTAGCAAAAAAGGCAAGTATTAGCTTGCCTTTCATTTTAAATTAAATGCTTTTTTTCACACGTGCAAAAGTAATTTTATCTTCTGCAACTTCTTCTAAAGCATTTGTAACATCTTTATGAGATTGAAGTACGGATTTTACAGGAGAACCTGCTAAAATTTGTCTAGCTCTTTTAGCTGCTAAAACTACTAAAGTATATTTGCTATCAACTTTTGGTAAAAGTTGGTCCATAGAAGGATGTACTATATCCATTATAAATCGCTCCTTTGCAATATTTTAATTTAAACTTTTTCATTTTCAAGTTGAACAAGTTTATCTAAATTATTATACACTGCACAGCGTTCAGCTTCAATAATATGCAAAATTTTATTTACAACATCACTGACAACTTCATTAGTGATGATATAATCATAATTATTTCCGCGTGGGATTTCTTCAATAGCAGCGCTGAGGCGACGTTTTATTGCTTCTTCAGTTTCAGTGCCACGTCCGCGAATGCGTTTTTCAAGTTCTGCAAGAGAAGGAGGTAATAAAAAGATGAATGTACCTTCTTTTAAAAACATTTTCTGTACATTTAAAGCACCTTGAGTATCGATTTCAAGTAATACATCTTTACCACTTTCCAATACTTCACGTACTTTATCTGCTGGAGTTCCATAATAATTTCCATAAACTTCAGCCCATTCTAACAAACGATTTTCTGCTATCATTTGCTGAAATTCTTCTTTAGATAAGAACCAATAATCCTTACCATTCACTTCGCCTGGTCTAGGTTTACGTGTTGTTGCTGATATGGAAAATACAATTTCTGGCTGTGCTTTTAATAATTCTTTGCAAACAGTCCCTTTTCCTGTACCAGATGGTCCAGAAATAACGATTAAATTACCCTTATTCTTCATTTACTCTACCCTTTTCTTTTATAATATCCATATTTACTCTATTTGTTATTGTTTCTGGCTGTACAGCCGATAAAACAACAGTCGAATTATCCATGATAATCACTGAACGTGTACGACGTCCATAAGTGGCATCAATTAAGTTCTTTAACTCTTTTGCCTCTTGGACTATACGCTTTATTGGTGCTGACTCTGGAGCGACAACTGCGATAATTCTATCTACAGCTATGATTGTACCATAACCAATATTAACTAATCTTGCCTGCATAACTTTTACCTATTTTTACCTATTCAATATTTTGGATTTGTTCACGAATTTTTTCTAATTCGCCTTTAATCTCTACTACTAAATTAGCAATTTCAGCATTATTAGCTTTAGAAGCCATTGTATTTGTTTCACGGTTCATTTCTTGGACAATAAAATCTAATTTACGACCAATATTGCCTTCCATTTCCAAACTAGCCTTAAACTGCTGTAAATGACTTCCCATGCGTACAATTTCTTCTGTAATATCCATTTTATCTGCCATTATCGCACATTCTTGGATTATTCTATTCTCATCAATATTTTGTTCACTCAATAAAGATTTAAGTGTTTCTATCAATTGAGTTCGATAATTTACTAAGCGTTCAGGCGCTATTACTTTTATTTTTTCTGTATGCTTAGCAATGATATCTAAACGGCGAAGTAAATCTTTTTTTAGATTTTCACCTTCAATACATTTCATTTTGACAAATTCTTCTGTAGCTTCTTCTACAGTAGCCACTAATAATGGTTTTATCGCTTCTAAATCTAAACTATCATCAGCTAAATTTATCACGCCTTGAAAATTTGCCAAATCTATTAAAGATATATTTTTTAATTTTGCTTTTTTATCTACACTTTTAATAGTTGTATTGATTTCCTGTAAGCTTTTATAATAAGCAATCAATAAATCTTTGTCAATGGCTAACTTTTTATTTTCTTCATTGTTATTTACAAAATTAATGTAAATATCTATTTTTCCACGAAGAGCATATTTATTTAAAGCCTCAACTATACTTGCTTCTAAAGCACGTAGTCCACTTGGCATACGAATGGAAATGTCGCGATATCTATTGTTTACCGCTTTCATTTCTACGCCGATTTTATATATTCCATTATCAAAAGTTCCTGAGCCAAAGCCCGTCATACTTCTTATCAAAAAAATACCTCCCCAAACCTAATTAAGATTATTAATCAGCCCATGTTGCTGTGAAAACTTTTGTAGCAGGACCAGTCATATAAATTCGATTATTATCAGCCCACTGTATTGTTAAAATACCACCATCTAATTCAATTTGAGCTGTTCTTTGTGTACGTTTATTTAATACACAAGCTACTAATGTAGCGCAAGAACCAGTACCACAAGCCCAAGTGATACCTGCACCACGTTCCCAAACACGCATGCGAACATATTTATCATTTTTTACTTCTACAAATTCTGTATTTGTTTTCTTAGGAAATACTGGATTAGTTTCAAATTTTGGACCAATTTTTTCAAGTTCTACACTATTAATATCATCAACAAAAACGATACAATGAGGATTTCCCATAGATACGCAAGTCATTTTATAAGTTTGACCATCTACGGTGATATCTTCATTTACTACTTGATTATTGCCAAAGCCAGATACTGGAATTTTATCGCCTTCTAAAATAGGTTCACCCATATCTACATGAACAGTGCCATCTTCCATAATTTCAGGAACGATTATACCAGCACCAGTTTCTACAGTGAATTTATTTTTATCTGTAAGATTAGCTTCTTTTACACATTTTGCAAAGCAACGTATACCATTACCACACATTTCAGCTTCACTGCCATCACTATTGATGATTTGCATACGAAAATCTGCTATTTTAGATGGCAAAATAAATATAACACCATCAGCACCTACACCAAAATGACGATCACAAATTTTTTCTGCATTTGCGATTATTTCACTGATATCTTCATTATTGAAAGCATTTACTAATACAAAATCATTTCCACAAGCTTGCCATTTAGAAAAATTAAATTCCATGATAAAATCCTCCTTAAACACATTATTAAAACAATGTATTTATTTTTACAAATTTAAAATCTATTCAGGCTCATTATAGATAATAACTAAATTATTATATTATAACTATAACTAATATTAATTCGCTATTAAATATCAACAATCCTGCTCATATTATTATAATTATTCATCTTTTTAAAGAAAATACTAATTAATGACAAAAAACTTAGCAAAAACTGCTCAATTAATAATTTATCAAATAAAAATACCTATGATATAATATTTTAGATATTAATTTCTTAACCTAAGAAATTAACGAAAGGAATGAATTAAACTATGAGCTTAGATGGATTTTCATTAAATCCTTTAATAAATGAACTAAACGACAAATTAGCAGGTGGTAGAATAGATAAAATCTGCCAACCAAACAAACAAGATATTTATTTATATATTCGCCAGCCTGGACAGACATATATTTTATATCTTTCTATAAATCCTCAAAATCCTATGGCAAATATAACTGAATTTCAACCAGATAATCCACCTGAACCACCAGTTTTCTGCATGGTTTTACGTAAGCAATTGGAAGGTGGTCGTATCGCCTCTATTTCTCAATATGGTTTAGACCGCATGATTTTAATAGATATTGATACCTTAGGGCCAAAAAGTCTTATCATTACAAAAACTTTAATAGCTGAACTTATGGGAAAATATAGCAATCTTATTTTAATGCAAGACGGAACTATTATTGAAGCCTTTCGCCGTGTAGGTGAAAATAGCAATCGCGTACGTACTGTCTTACCTGGTCAAAATTATGAAGTCCCACCTATTCAAGACAAAATAAATATTTTGACCACCGATACAAATTCATTTATTGAACGCTTAAAAACATATCAAGAAGCGACATTATATCAAGCAATCATCGCTAGTGGATTGGGCTTTGGTCCAATAACAGCAAAAGAAATCATTTTTTTAGCTGGCTTTAGCAACGATTTATTAATAAAAGATATGGACGAAATGGATTTTTCTTCTATAACTAATATCATTGATGAATTAAAACTCATGTATCAAGAAAAAAACTTTTCGCCAACATTAGTCTTAGATAAAAAACGTAAAATTAAAGCCATGGCACCATTTGCTTTGCATATTTTTAACGAAAAAGATTTTTCCCTCAAAACATATGCAGATATTAATGCTCTATTAGAAGACTCCAAAAACTATACTAACAGCTATTATAATTTACCAGAAAAAGATTTCTATCGTAAAACAATCCATAATGAAATTAATCGTTTAACTAAAAAAGAAAAAATTCTTACAGAAGAATTAGCTAAAGCGCAAAAAGCTGAAAAATATAAAATAAAAGCTGATAACTTAATGACTTATCAATACCAATTTAAAGACCATCAAGACAAAGAAATTTCTGTAGCTAATATTTATGATGAAAATTATGCACCTATAACTATTGCATTGGATACGAAATTAACTCTAATTCAAAATATGCAAGCTTATTATAAAAAATACGATAAGTTAAAACGCTCTACGCAAATGTTAGAAATCCAAATAAAACGTTGCCAAAAAGATAGAGAATATGCTCTAACTATAGAAACTGCTATAGATGCTTGTACTACTATAGCTGATATTGAAGATATCAAAGCTGAAATGATTAAAGCTGGATTTTTACCACCTGAAAATAAGAAAAAAGCTTCTATTGCTCCATCTAAACCATTTAAATTTGCTTTACCTAATGGAATGTTTCTATTTGTCGGCAAAAACAATTATCAAAATGATAAACTCACTTTTAAAACAGCACATAGCGATGATATTTGGCTGCATACAAAAGATATCCCTGGCTCTCATGTCATCATTGATACTAAAGGTGATGAAGTAGATGAGGATACTCTATTTTTAGCTGCCCAAATCGCAGGATATTTCAGCAAAGCTCGTGGTTCTTCTAAAATTCCTGTTGATTATGTAGAATGTAGATATCTAAAAAAACCATCAGGAGCTAAACCTGGTTTTGTCATCTTTACAAATAATAAAACTTTATATGTAACACCTGATGAAGATGAAATCATGCCAATCATCAATAAAGATTTAAATAAAAAATAAGTAAACATTACACCAGGTTTTTTATTTTCAATAAGACGTTCTTCAGCAAATAATACATCGCCTTGTTGTTCAGGCAATAAAATAGGCAAGTCATGCTTAATATCATCAAGCCTACTTGCCTTTTCTTTTGAAATTACTTTATCTTGTTTTAATAAATTTCCTTCATTGAGCTGTCGTTCTTTAGAAGGTTTATCAATTGGTTCTGTTCTTCCTTCGTCAGATACGGTACTTCTCTCATAGCTATCTCTAATGCTTCCTGATAAGTTAGTATTTCTGGTGCTTCCATTCGTATTTGTGGAACTTTCTTTGCGAACTGTGCTATCGCTAGTCGTTCTGCTAGTATCGGAGCTACTAGACTGAACGCGTATACTACGCTGTCCTTTTCTGTCTTGTGAAGTCTGTCCGTTATTTTCTTCTCCATTTTCCTTCGCTTTCATTATCTGCCCCCACTGGGTTTTTATTGTTCCCTTCGCTATCTCGTTCAGTATTGTTGCTGGTGCCGCCATCAACATTTTCTTTCACCTCTATATTGTCATTTTCTTTTAATTGTACCACTGGTGTATCTGGATTGAAATAAGCTTGTGCTCCTTTATGTGCTACTTCAATATATTGCATATATGGTTCAGCTTGTTCATTTCCTACCAATTCTTCAAAATCGCTTTTTATTTTATCTATTGATTTTGTTCCGTTTTCCCATTTAGAACCTACATATTGAAATGCAACCGCTAATTTATTCTCATCTAAATCATCACCTTGATATGAAGCTGTCATATTCCATGCAGGTTTTATCCAAGGTTTTATACGTTCTCCGCCTTTTTCAATCATTCGTTCAGAGAAGTTAGCAAAATTATTTATACCACGTTGAGCATAAATCATACCTATTTTAAATAAAGGAACTACTACTTCAGGATTAAATAGTGGATTAGCTGACAAATTATCTAGTGCTTTGTTTAATTTATCCCATTCAGCCTCTAATGCATTATCACTATCATCTACAATTTTTACACGTTTTTTTTGCTTATGCTCTACAGTATTAGCACGTTTTAATCCAAACGCTTTCAATAAATCATCTTCTGCTGTTTTTACATCAACAAATGAAGTTTGCTTTTCTTGACTATCTTTTTTATTTTCTTTTAATTGTATCACATCTTCATTACTGTTAATATCTTCATTTGATATAATATTAGTAGAAGATATAACGCCGGACGGAGTGCCGAGGGCTTCTTGTGAAGATACTGGTTCCGTATGTACCGTTGTATCTTCTTTTTTTATACTTTCTTCATTTAATGATATATGATTAGTGTTGTTAGTAGTTTCACTATTTGATATACTATTAGTAGAAGAAGCTTGTTGTCTTATGGCCGGAATGCCGTTCCTTTCAGGAGCTTGCACCGGATACACGGACAAGCTTCTTTTTTTATTTTCTTCTTCCGGTAAGACATGATTATAATATTTATTACCATTAACATCAGTAAATATCGTTATCTCAACATTTTGCTCTTTTCCATCAATAATAGCTTTACTTTTTAAATAGGTGAAAAATTCAATGCTCTTACAGTATTAGAAGAATTTTCCACTAGAGATTCCAAAGGACGAAGTATAAAAAAACTACGTTGTCAATGTGATTGTGGCAATGTGATTGAAGTAGCAAAATCAAATGTTACTCGTGGACATACTAAATCTTGCGGTTGTCTAAAATCATCATCTGTAAAAGATAGCCGTACCAAAGATTATACAGGTAAAAAAATTGGATTACTCACTATTATAAAAGAATTAGGTGGCAATAAAGTTCTTTGCCACTGTGATTGTGGTAATGAAAAAATAATCACAAAATCTAACATAATAAAGGGAATCATTAAATCTTGCGGTTGCTTAAAATTAGAGCATTTAAAGAAAGCACGTGCAATGCGAACAATAAAAAAGACTACCAAATAAGGTAGTCTTTTTCTTTACTAAAAAATAAGTTTTTCCGCGGATCCACTCATCAAAAACCGTGTCGCAACTGGTTTTTGTTTTCTTCTATCTTCATCGCGCCAGTCCCCGTAGAGATACTGGAGCTCCGCATACATATTATATCACGTTACTTTAAAATTTGTTACCATTCATTTTGGTATTTGTTACCATTTTGTTATCTAAAAATTTAAACCTACTCAAAAAATTTAAATCTATTTTAAAATTTTCCCTTATAAAATAAGGATTTTTTTACTCTTCAAGTCTAGGCCCAGCGTTCAAAATCTCATCGGGCATTTCACCAGCGAAACGTTTAACATTTTCAGCGAACAATCTTACTAATTTTTCAGCTTGATTTTTATATGCTTTTTTATCCATCCAAGTATTTTCTGGATTTAATACTTCACTTGGTACACCTGGGCAGCTATCTGGAATATTTAATTGGAAATATTCATGTTTAGTCCAAGTAACATCATCTAATTTACCATCTAAAGCAGCAGAAATCATAGCTCTAGTGTATTTTAATTCCATACGTTTACCAACACCATATGGACCGCCAGTCCAACCAGTATTAACAAGATATACGCTAGTATTATATTGATTAATTTTTTCACCTAATAATCTAGCATATTGTAATGGTGGTAATGGGAAGAATGGTTCACCAAAACCAATGGAGAATGTTGCTTGTGGTTCTGTAATACCACGTTCAGTACCAGCAACTTTACTTGTATAACCGGATAAGAAGTGATACATAGCTTGTTCTTTAGTAAGTTTTGCAATAGGAGGTAATACACCAAAAGCATCTGCAGTCAAGAAGATAATTGCATTTGGATGACCTGCCATACTTGGTACAATGGCATTTGGAATATTTTCTATTGGATAAGCTGTACGCGCATTTTGTGTAAATCTAGCATCAAAGAAATCTGGTTCACGAGTATATGGATTGATATAAACATTTTCCAAAACAGTTCCATATTGAATTGCATTATAAATTTCTGGTTCACTTTCAGGTGTGATTTTTATAGTTTTTGCATAGCAACCACCTTCAACGTTGAAGATACCATGTTCACTCCAACCATGTTCATCATCACCGATTAAGGAACGATTAGGATCAGCAGATAAAGTTGTTTTACCTGTACCACTTAAACCAAAGAATAATGCAGAATTTCCATCTTTACCCACATTTGCAGAGCAGTGCATGGATAAAACACCACGTTGAGGAAGAATGAAGTTCATAACAGAGAAAATAGCTTTTTTCATTTCACCTGCATAAGCACCGCCACCGATTAATACCATTTTTTTGCTGAAATTAACAATAATAAAAGTTTCAGAATGTGTACCATCTTCAATTGGATTAGCTTTTACACTAGGCATACAAATAAGTGTAAATTCAGCAGGTGTAGTAAGTTTTGTTTTTGGTCTAATGAATAATTGTTTTAAGAATAAATGATGCCAAGCATGCTCATTAATGCATTTTATTTGTAATTTGTATGCAGGGTCTGCACCAACTAAAGCATCAGTTACAAATAATTGATGGTCTTTAGCATAATCTTTCATTTTTTCATAAAGACGATTAAATGTATTTTCCGAACATGGTTGATTTGTATTTGACCAATGTATTAAATCATGAATATCTGGAGTATCAACAATAAATCTATCTTTAGGTGAACGACCTGTATGTTTACCAGTAGTTACACAAATCGCACCTTTGTCAGATAAACGTCCTTCATGATTTCTAACCGCTTCTTCAAGTAATTCAGGAATTGTTGCGTCATAAGTTATTCTTCTTGCTACAGATAAGAAATCTTGGCTAGAATAGTTATTCATCATTGTAATCAACCTCTCTTTTATCTATGTTAATTTTTCATAGTATTTATTACTTTGATTTACCATATGAATATATAATTCTATAAAAAATTTATTATTCCTTTAAATTTCTAAAAATTTTATATATTTTTTATACATTTTTTACATAATAGATAAAACTTATGGCAAAAAACATTTATAATAAATAAAATATTGGATATATGCTATTTTTATGCTATAATATCTATGTATTAATTAATAAAATTTATTATACATAAGATATTTTCAATAGGAGGATTATATGGAACTTAAACAACTAGAATACTTTCAAATGACTAGCCGTTTGAAAAATATTACTAGAGCAGCCAAACGGCTTTCTGTTTCTCAACCAAATATTACAGTTGCTATAAAAAAATTAGAAGCAGAACTTGGCATACAACTTTTTGAACGTAGCCAAAAACAATTATCACTCACACCAGAAGGAGCTGTATTTTTAAATCGCATTGAACTTGCTTTGCGTAATATTCAAGATGCCGTTTTAGAAGTTAATGACTATAAACAACTTCAAAAAGGCACTATCAAAATTGGTATTCCTTCTATGATCGGAGCATATCTTTTCCCAAAAATTTTCTCTGGTTTCCAGAAAAAATTCGCTCATTTAGATATTTATCTTTATGAAAAAGGCTCTATGTCTATTCGTGAATCCTTAGAACGTGATGAATTAGATTTTGGTATTGTCATCATCTCCAATGCTTCTCCTAGTTTACAGTTATTACCAATGTCTACTAACCAAGTAGTAGCTTGTGTTCCTGAAGATAGCCCACTTGCTCAAAAAGATTCTTTATCTTGGAGCGATGTAAGCAATATTGATTTAATTATGTTAAAAGAAGGTTCTTTTATCCGTAATTTAATTCAACAAAAACTCAAAGAACACAATATTCAACCAAATATTATCTTAGAATCAAACCAAATTGAAACGATAAAAGGTCTTATCTCCAGTAATGTTGGTATGGCATTTCTCTTAGACTTCGTAGTTCAAGATACACCACATATTAAAACATTACCAATAGAAGACCCTATATTTGTAGATGTTGGACTTGCATGGAAAAAAGATAGATATATCTCCAAAGCTGCTCAATCTTTTATCAATTTCTGTCAAGATACATTAAATAAATAATTTATAAAATTAAAGCCATCAGTTTATTCAAATTTGCTGATGGTTTTTTATTTTCATTAATAACAAAAAGGATAATCCACTTATTTTAGGATTATCCTTTTTATATTTTTTATAGCTTATTTAATGATATTTTAACGATGAGCCAATAAAGTTTGTTTTAATTTATCTTCAATTTGTACAAGTTCAGCTTCTGCTAATTTACGACGTTCACGTCCATCTTTTTGAATTTTAATAGTTTCTTCAATAGTAGAAATCAAATCTTCATTTACTTTTTTTACAGTTTCGATATCTACAATTCCACGTTCTGTTTCACGTGCTGTTTCTATTGTATTTTGTTTCAACATTTCAGCATTACGTCGCAATAATTCATTTGTAGTATCTGTTACTTCACGTTGCATCTGTAAAACTTTTTGCTGTCTAGATAAACCAAGCGCAATTACAATCTGACTTTTCCATAATGGAATAGTATTATAAATAGCACTTTGCACCTTATCAACTAAAACTTTATCATTATTTTGAATAAGACGTATCTGTGGTGCTGTCTGTATAGCTATTGTTTTACTCAATTTCAAATCATGAACTTTTTTCTCAAAACGACTGACAGCATTTTCAAAATCACTGACTACTTGCACTGCCATTTGATTTTGAGAATTTACAGCTTCCATACGTAATTTAGGAATAGTATGCTGTTGCAATTCTAAGATTTTTTCTTCGCCAGCTTTAATATATAACTGCAATTCTTTAAAATACTCTAAATTTCGTTGATACATAGTATCAAACATCACAATATCTTTCATCATGCTCATGCGGGCTTTATCTAATTCGCCTTGTATCTTATCAATCTGTACAGATAATTTATCATATTCTGCCATCATACTTTTAGCACTGCCAACTAATGAGCCTAAAATAGGTATTTTTTTTATAAATCCGCCACTGTTTTTACTATCTACATCAAAACCTTTTACTTTTACTACTAAATTGCTTAATAAATCACCAACATGCCCACTATCTTTACTGCGAATATTATTCAAAATACTATCTGAAAACTCCGCTATATTTCGTTGTGCATTTATGCCATATTGTACAGAAGTCTGCGAATTCGTCAAATCTATATTTTCTTTTATTTCATCAATACGTTTTCTATCTTCTGGTGAAATCAATTCTGTTTGCTTTGTAACCTGCTCAATCTCTTCTTTTTTTGTCATTACTTGCCAATTTTGAGCATCAGCATTATTGTCCATTGTCTGTGTTTTTGCTTTGATTAAATCATCTAAACTAATATCTGCCATAAGTTTCACCCTCTATTCATATTATCAAAAAATTTGCGATAAAAATCATCTTTATCCATGAATAAATAGCGTATACCTTCTATAAATCCCGCAATAAAAGGTATGCCTGTCCATGAGAATAATAAATAAAAAATTCCCATAAAAGTTTTGCCTAAATAAAATTTATGTGCGCCAAAACCGCCAAATAAAATTCCTAGACCTCCAGCAATTAATTTTTTACGCAAAACTTCATCACTATCAAAAAATTTTTCTGGTAAATGTTTTAATTGCCAACGCATTTTCTGCATAGGTTTATCGTGCATACAATTTTTACGTCTATAGCTAAAGCCAGATTTTATCTCTTGAGTGCGGTCTTGCTTTTTCACATCAAAACCATCTGCGCCATACGAAAAATCATCGGGGAAAAGCTTCATCACATCAAAACCATCTGCTTTTATCGTATTTTCCATGACCTTTAATTCCGCATCCATATCTAATAACTGGTCATTTATCAATTTTTCAAATTGCTCTGTATAAGCATTACTCAATCCATATAAAGTATTTTTTGTTCTTTCCTTTATATCATTTACACTATCTGTATTTAACTGCGTATTTTCTATTTCTACATATTTTTCAATTAAACCAGCCACAGTATCTTGATAATAATCGATAAATCTTCTAGCTAAAGTAATTTTCTCTGGATGTTTTTGGAGATATTGTAAAATATTCAAAGATACCTTTTGCATGTCTTGCACATGCATTTTTAATTCACTATCTCTGATATATTTCAATGAGCCTTTTATATAATTATAATCCTCTAACGCTTTTTGATAACTTTCCTGCAATAATTTACTATTTTCACTATCATCTAAATCTAAACTAATCTGCTTTTTCTTATTTGGTTTAAATGTCAAAAAGACACCTACACCTAAAGCCACCGCTCCTATCAAATTCACAATATCACTAAAATGTGTTATCATATCAAACCCAATAAAAGCCAAAATAGTCGTTATAACTGCTAAAAACATAATAAAACTAAACATAATTTTTATTCTCCTATATTTTATTATACTTATTAAATTCTAATAAACCCTTTTAAAATCCTGCACTACAAAAATAATTATACAAAATTTATACTGATTATGCTTGTATATCATATTAAAATTATATTAAAATAAAATTAAAATTTTTCTTGATTTCTATTTTCTGAAACAAAACTATACTTAGGAGGCTTTTATTATGACAAATATAAATAATGTATTACTAGAAATGATTAATTATTATCAGGGCGACCCTAAACGCATTCAACATTTTCTTAAAGTACATAGCTTTGCAAAATTCATAGCTGAACAAGAAAACTTACCTTCAGATAAATTGTATATTTTAGAAATCGCTGGTTTAATGCATGATATCGGCATAAAAATTGCTGAACAAAAATACAACAGTAGCAATGGCAAATATCAAGAATTAGAAGGCCCTGCTCCTGCTAGAGAAATACTTGAAAAACTTCAAGTAGATACTGCTGTAATAGATAGAGTATGTTTCTTGATTGCCCATCATCATACTTACAATAATATTGACGATTTAGATTACCAAATCCTAGTAGAAGCAGATTTCTTAGTAAATCTTTACGAAGATAATTGCCCAAAACAAGCTATAGAAAATGCATTAAATAGAATTTTTAAAACTAAAACAGGCATTAATTTATGTAAAACTATTTTCGATGTCTAATTTTCTTTGAATAGTATCCTAGTAAACATTTTATATAATGAAATCTTTCAATAAATATTACTAAGATAAAAATATAAAATACTCTACAACATCAATTTATAAAACAACAAAACCGTTGGTAAGAATACCAACGGTTTTATTCATAATGCGTCCACATACGAATTGTACGTATAACTTTTTCATCTTCTAATACTTCATATACTAATCTATGTTGAATATTAATTCTTCTAGAATAGTATCCCATTAGATCTCCTAACAGTTTTTCATATGGTGGTGGATTTTGAAAAGGATCTTCCTTTATTAAATCAATTAATAATTTAGCTTTTTTATCTAATCCACTTGCTTTTAGCTTTGGAATGTCTTTTAATGCTTTTTTATAATATTCTATCTTATACAATTACCATTCAACCTCATCTTCTGAAACAAAATCTTCATTAGATGCAGTTTTAGCTTTTAATAAATCTTCTCGCACATTAGGTATAGAAGATAAATACATTGTTTCCATAAGATTTTTATAATCATCCGCACTAATTAATACCACATCGCCATCTTTAGTATTAATTGTTGCTACTTGATTATATTTAGCAACTTGTTCTAAAGTATTATAAAGATTCTTTCTAAAATTTGAAGCATTAGCTGTAATCATTATAATCACCTCAAATATAGTATATCGTACTTATTAACGTACGTCAAAATATATTTGAAGCGATTATAATATATAGCATATCAAAATCTATATTCTTAAAAATTAAAAAGAGAAAATATATTCATTATAATTTGAGCACATGGGCACAAAATGGGCACAATTATAAAAATAAAAACTCATGGGTTACCCATGAGTTTTTATCTCTAATTTTACTCTTTATTAGCTATACCTAATTTGCCAAAAACATAGAAAGAAAGGCTTAAAATCATGCCACAGACAACAGCAAGGCCCATACCTTTTAATTGTACAGGACCGATATTTACAGCAGCTCCACTAAGACCACTTATCATAGTTACGGCAGTAAGTATCATATTTCGCGTACTAGTATAATCAACTTTTTTCTCTATAAGCATACGTATACCAGAACAAGCGATAACACCAAATAACAATACAGAAATACCGCCCATTACTGGTACTGGAATAGCATGAATAATCGCAGCAATTTTACCAATAAAAGAGAAAAGAATAGCAAAAACAGCAGCTCCACCGATTACCCACACACTATAAACACGAGTAATAGCCATAACGCCCATATTTTCACCATAAGTAGTATTAGGAGTTGAACCTACAAAACCAGATAAAACATTAGAAACACCATCAGCAAATAAAGAACGATTAAGTCCTGGATTTTTAATTAAATCTCTATCAACAATACTACTTGTAACAACAACATGCCCAATATGTTCAGCAAAAACTACAAACAATGCAGGCATAATAATCATGATAGCGTGAATATTAAAAGTTGGTTCATAGAAAGTTGGTACTTGTACCCAACTAGCAGCTTCTACACCAGACCAATCTACAATACCTAAACAAAAAGCCATAATATATCCTGCAATTACACCAATTAATACAGGAATTACACTTAAAAATCCTCTACCAATTACAGAAGCCAAAATTGCCACAGCTAATGTAAATACAGAAGTAATCATTGCAAGCTCATTTGGAATACCTTGCGATTGCATTGTATCACTGATAAAACCAGACATATCCAAAGCAAGTGGTGCAAGTTCAAGACCAATTACTGCTACTACTGCACCCATCGCAGCTGGTGGCAAAATAATATCAATCCAAGCTGTACCTAATTTACCCACAACAAAAGATAAAATAATAAAAGATAAACCAAATGCTATAAATCCACCTTGAGCATCGCCATAACTAAGTCCACTAGTAGCAAGTACTGCTAAAACTGGAGAAATAAATGCAAAACTAGAACCTAAATAAGCAGGTAATTTCCCTTTACAAATGATTAAATACAAAATTGTACCTATACCATTCATAAATAAAGCTGTTGCTGGATTTACATGAAGTAAAAAAGGAACTAACACTGTAGAGCCAAACATAGCAAACAAATGTTGTAAACTAAGTGGAATTCCTTGCAACAAAGGCACTTTTTCTTCTACGTCATAAAACTTTTTCATTTTGTCCTCGCTTTCATAAATAAATAAATAAAAAATTCCTTAGTTATTTTATCATAAGAAATCATATCTATCTATTTAAAAATAAAAATATCTATTAAAAACCAAAAGATTATTGCATATTTACCGCTTTTAATTTATATTTATATAGGCAAAAAATAAAAACATTATTTTTTCCTATATATTTTATTATGAATAGGAGATTTTTTATGACTAAAGAAGAATTTATGCTTATTGCAACTCAAGAAGCTGATAGTAATTTAACAACTAATGAAGGTGGCCCTTTCGGTGCAGTTATTGTAAAAGATGGCAAAATCGTAGGTCGTGGTCATAATCGTGTACTTATAAAACATGATCCAACTTGTCATGCCGAAGTTGAAGCTATTCGTGATGCTTGTCAAAATTTAGGTACTCATGATTTAACAGGTTGTGAACTCTATACATCTTGCTATCCATGTCCAATGTGCCTTTCTGCTACTATTTGGGCAAACATCAAAAAAGTTTATTATGGAAACACAGCTAAAGATGCTGATAAAATTGGTTTTAGAGATGATTTCATCTACAACTATATTGAAGGAAAATGCCAAGATATTTCCGTTTTAGATTTAGAACAATTTGGTAGAGATATCACTATAAAATCCTTTGATAACTTTGCACAAAAAACAGACAAAACAATCTACTAAAAACAAAGAGGATAAGTTTTATACTTATCCTCTTTTTATTATTTTATTATCATCAAATAGACAATTATTTAATTTATATTATTCTTCTACTTTTTGATTAAACAAAGCCGCTGCAAAATCATTAGCTACAAATGGTCGTAAATCGTCCATACCTTCACCGACACCAATCCATTTTACTGGCATACTAAGTTCAGATTTTAAGCCAATTACTACACCGCCTTTAGCAGTGCCATCTAATTTAGTCAATACCAATCCAGAAATAGGAGCTGATTTTGTGAATAATTCAGCTTGGCTAATTGCATTTTGTCCTGTTGTAGCATCTAATACTAATAATGTTTCATGTGGAGCTTCTGCTATTTCACGTTTAATAACTCTTTGAATTTTATTTAATTCTGTCATTAAATTAGCTTTATTATGCAAACGTCCTGCTGTATCAATGATGAGTATATCCACTTTTCTTGCAATAGCAGCTTTTACAGCATCAAATACTACTGCTGCTGGATCTGAACCTTCTTCATGTTTAATCACAGGAACATTTACTCTTTGACCCCAAATTTCTAATTGGTCAATAGCCGCTGCACGGAAAGTATCTGCTGCTGCAAACATGACATTTTTGCCTTGTTCTTTATAATATCTACCTAATTTACCAATAGTTGTAGTTTTACCTACACCGTTTACACCGATTACTAAAATTACTGTAGGCCCAGATTTAGCAATATTTGTTTCATCAGAACCTTCATTTAACATTTCTGTAATACGTTTAATCAAGAATGGTTTTAAATCTTCAGGAGAGTTAATCTGTTTTTTCTTAATACCAGCACGAACATCGTCCATTAATTGTAAAGAAGTTTTTACCCCTACATCAGCTTGAATTAAAGCATCTTCTAATTCATCTAATAAATCATCATCAATATCAGCATAACCAATAATTACTTTTTCAATTTTCTCTGTTAGAGATTTACGTGTTTTTGTAAGACCTTCTTTTAATTTACTAAAAAATCCCATCTTTTAACCTCTTTCTTCAAAATCTTCTAAACGAACAGATATCAATTTGGATACACCAGCATCTTCAATAGTTACACCATACATAACATCAGCAGACTCCATTGTTCCCTTACGATGTGTTACTAAAATAAATTGAGTGCGTTTGGCATAATCTTTTAAAAACTTCGCGAAACGTTTGACATTTGCTTCATCTAATGGAGCATCAATTTCATCTAATACGCTAAATGGTGCAGGATTATAAGTGAAAAATGCAAACAGTAACGCTATAACTGTAAGCGTTCTTTCCCCACCTGATAATACAGCTAAACTCTGTGGTTTTTTATCTGGTGGTTCTACTTCAATTTCAATACCTGAACTTAAGATATCTTCTTTATTTGTTAAAATTAACTTTGCATTGCCACCGCCGAACAAACGTTTGAAAATATCATTAAAATATACTTTTATTTTATCAAAAGCCAAGCCAAATTGCGTAGACATTGTTTTATCAATCTGTTCAATGATTTTCGTTAAATCTTCTTTAGCCTTGACTAAATCCTCAATTTGTTTACTCATAAAGCTATAACGTTCATTTAATGTTTCATATTCATTGATAGCATTTGGATTTACAGGACCAATTTCTTTTAATTCTTTGTCTAATTTCTTTAATTTAGATTTCAGCTCATTTTCATCAAGTTCTAAACGATGATTTAAAGCTTCTTGTGGAGTCAATTCATATTCTTCTTGCATACTTTGCAAGCATTGCTTAATTTCAGTTTCCAATTTAGCTACACTTACTTCACATTTATGAATTTTATCCTTGATAACGCCTACTTTACTTGCAATTTTAGCACGTTCTTCGTCCATATCAGACAATTCACTTCGCATACCTAATTGTCTTTTATATAAAGTATCGTATTCTTCTTTACCATCAGTTTTTAACTTTTCCAAATTAGCTACAGATTCTTCTAATTGTTTTAATTCAGCTAAACTATCATCAATGACTTTTTGTAATCCAGCCATTTCTTTATCACTATCAGCTAAAAAGGCCTTAAATCTTTCTGCCTGTCCTGTCAGCAAATTCAATTTATCATTATAGCGAATGACTTCTTGTCTTGCTTCTGTACAGCTAATCTGTTTTTGCATTACCTTTTGTTGACGAATTTTTAAATCATGTTTCAATACTTCAATTTCATTATAAATATCTTCATAAAGATTTTGTTTTTCATCAACTTGAGCTTCCATTTGAGCAATTTTAGCTGTTTGTTTTTCAATATCTGCCTCAATAGCCGTTTTTTTCACGATTAAAGCAGATATGCGATTATCTATAGCTTTTAAGATATCTTCTTGATTTACAAACCAATTTTCTAATTGTTTAAATTCTACTTTTTTCTGTGCTAATAATAAAGATAACTCTTGCCAATCTTTTTGCAAACGATTGATATTTTCTGCTAAAGCCACGCGTTTTGCTTCATCATCTTCATATTTATTTTTCGCATCACGCAATACTTTACGCTCACTAGCTAGATAATCTTTTAATTCTAATAACTCACCTTTACGATGTAAATAACCTGCTTCCTTGCTTTGGCTACTACCACCAGCAATAGCACCACCAGGTTGCAATAATTCACCTTCTAAAGTTACGATACGCAAACGATAATCATATAACTTAGCCAACTTTAAAGCGTTATCCACATCATCAACTACTAAAATTCTACCCAATAAAGATTGAGTTATCACTTTATATTCTTCATCAATATTTACAAGTTCATCTGCATAAGCGATAAAACCATGTTTACCTGGTTCAATTTCAGTGCGTTTATTTTTATGTGGCTGAACAGTAGTCAATGGCATAAAAGTTACACGACCAAATTTATTTTCTTTCAAATAATTAATTGCCGATTTTGCAGTATCTGTATCTTTAGTAACTACATTTTGCATAGCAGAGCCAAGAGCTACTTCAATAGCTGTAATAAAAGGATCTTCTACCTTTATCAATTCAGCTACAGCACCGCAAATACCTTTTTGCCATGACTTATCCGCTTTTAAAACTCTTTTTACAGCTTTGCCAAAGCCTTCATATGATGCTTGCATTTCTTGGAAAAATTTTACTTTTTCTTCTGCCATACGCACATTTTGGCGAGTTTCATTGATAAATTCTGTAGCCTCTTTGCAAACTTTTATAAGTTCATCTAAATTACTTTGCTGAGAATTAATACTTTCTTGTTTAGCCTGTACCTTTTTATTAATATTATCAATCTCTACTTGTAATAATTCCTTAGCTGTATTTTTTTCTATTTTTTCATTAATTGCATTTTTATGCGCACTATGCTGATTTTCAATATTTACATCTATATCATACATATCTCGCTTTAATAATAATAATACCTTATTTTGTTCTTCTATCTGCTTGCGTTTTTCATTATCTTGCTCTTGCTTTAATTTAATTTCTTCTTCTTTCGCTTTAATATCATTTTCTACTTTTTGTACACTTGAATTTTCTTCTTGCAGGGCAAGTTCCAATTTATCCGCAGTATTATTAGCAATTTGAGCTTTTCTTTTCAATTCTTCTCCATCAGCTAAAGATATTTTTAATTCTTCTTTTGTCTGATTTTGTCTTTCCTCTAAACGCTGTTGAGACTGACAACTCTGTCGTATACGTTCTTGTAATAAAGTGGCTTGATTGCGACTGCGTTCTATTTCTTCATGGATTTTTTGATTATTTTCACCAAGCAATTTTATTTTCTGTTCTAATTTATTTATCTCACTTTTTTTAGCGATTTTTTCACTTTCAGAAACAGAAACTGTAGCCTCTAATGAAGCTCTTTCTTGTTCATAACCTTTTATCTCTAAATCCAGTTTATTATTTTCAGCTGAAAGATTTTCATATTTATACAAAATCTGCGTGAGTCTACAATCTTTATATTCTTTATTAATGACATTATATCGTCTAGTTTTATCAGCTTGTTCTTTTAAAGGTTCTAACTGTTTTTCAATCTCACTTACAATATCATTTAAACGTACAACATTTGCCTGTGTATTATCTAATTTGCGCACAGCTTCTCGTTTTCGTTCACGATATTTAGTAATTCCCGCGCATTCTTCAAAAAAATATCTTCGCTCTTCTGGCTTTGTATTTAAAACTTCATCTACTTTATTCTGACTAATAACACTTATAGAATTTTTACCTAATCCTGTATCGGCAAATAAATTATAAATATCCTTTAAACGACACTTTGTCTTATTGATTAAAAATTCACTTTCGCCGGAACGAAATATGCGTCTTGTAATCATTACTTCCTGAAAATCTATAGGTAATTTACCATCACTATTATCAAAAGTAACGGAAACTTCCGCTGCACCAAGAGGTCTTCTTGTGGAACTACCTGTGAAAATAATATCTTCTGCCTTATTTCCACGCAAATTGCGCACATTTTGTTCCCCTAAAACCCAACGAATGGCATCTGTAATATTACTCTTACCACTTCCATTAGGTCCTACAATTGCTGTTATTCCCTCATCAAATTCTACTTCTAATTTATCTGCAAATGATTTAAATCCATACGCTTCTAGTCGCTTTAACAGCAAAGTTTTCACCGTCCATTGTTGTTTCTATTTCATAAACTACTATCTATCTATTGTTATTTGAACTGTTACATCAGCACCAGGTAAAACTTTATCTTTTAATTCATCAGGGAAAGAAATTTTGGCTGCTGTAACTAAATTTTTATTTTCTTCATCTTCACTATCTTGATGTGTTACCTCTAAGACAGTACCTGTTAAATCCATATCATCAACAGAATAATGCACAAATTGACCTTGACGTACTTTGGCATATTGTTCTTCTGTAAGTGGTGCTTCTACCCATAAATTTTTAGTATTACCCACATTGATGAATACATCGCCTTGTTTTAATTCATCATCTTGTTTAAAATCAGTTAAATATATAATACCACTAACTGGAGCTGTAATATCTGCAAAATTATCATCAGATTGAGCTTGGTCTAAAGCTGCTTTTGCTTGATTTAATTGAATTTGAGCTGTAGATAATGCTTCTGATAATTCTTTAGATGGAGCAGAAGAAACACTTGCTTGTTGTTCTACAACTTGTGGTGTGCTTGCTGCTGCTAAAGCACTTTGTGCTGCTGCATATTCTGATTGTGCTTCCGCATATTGTGTCGCACTTACAGCACCTATAGAATATAATTTATCCATCTTCTGTTTATTTGCTGCCGCTGCATCTAATCTAGCTTGAGCTGCTGCTACATTTCCTGTTGAAGAACTTGTAACTATTGGCTGACTTACTACCATAGAAGCTTTTACTTGTTGCTCTAAATTATCATAATTTACTTTTGCTTCATCATATGCTTTTTGCAAAGCTTCAATTTGTTCAGGTGTTACAACTACTTTCATTTTAGCAATAACTTGACCTGCTTCTACCTTATCACCATCATTTACCAGAAGCTCTGTCAATGTTCCATCATTTTGAGCCACAACCATAACTTTAGAACTTGTGAGTTTTGCATCATTAATATTAATAATTCCTTGTCCCTGGTTCCATTTATATACACCAAAAATAGCCACAACAGCTATAAGTAGAATTATAGGAACACTATAAATTATAAATGGTTTTATTTTTTTTGTAATATCTTTTTCCATAATAGTACCTCCCATCTTCAGCAATAAAAAAATCCTTTCTCATTCAATATATATCTAAATAAATGAGAAAGGCTGTATATATTCTTACAGCTAGTATTAAAAATACCACAAAACAGTAAAATAAACAAGAAAATAGGCTATTTCTAATGAAATTATAACAAAATAATAATATTTATTTTTCTCTTAAATCAAACTAGTTAAATACTTTTTAACATCTTCTATAGAATAACAAATTGCATCTGGATTTTTAGCTTTTACGGCTTCTTCTTCTATTCTTGTTCCGTACAATACAGAAGCTATTTTTACACCAACTTGTCTAGCTGCATCAATATCAGTTGGAGCATCACCAATATAAATCACTTCATCTGCTGATAATTTATATTCATCTATAACTTCTTGCATCATTTGTGGTTTTATACCACCTTTTATGGAGCCAGTTTTTACTTTATCAAAAAGATTTTCCATTTGATACTGCTTCAAAGATATTTCACAAGTTTTTGCACCTTTACCTGTAGCCAAAATTACAATGAGATTTTTACTTTTTAAATATTTTATTAAATCCACAACACCTGCAAATGGTTTTGGTGTTATTTCTTTATGTAATCTTGCATAAGCATCATATAATCGTTTACAAGCTTCTTCATAGTCTTTTTCATCTACAAATTTTAAAATACTACCTTCTTCTATAGGTCCAAATGTATCTGCTATTTCATCATCAGATAATTCTCTATCCATAAAAGGACTTACTGCTTCTCTGATTGACTCAATAACTAATTTTAAAGTGTCTCCTATTGTACCATCAAAATCAAAAATAACTGCTTTTAACATAAATTTGCTGTTTCCAGCTTTCACCTCTTTATCCATATTTATATCTATTATCTATCAAATGAATAACAAAATCAATTTATTATGTTTAAATATATTAATAAATAAAAAAGTGGTAGATTTTTTCTACCACTTTTTATTGCATATCTTCTATTATCTTTTTTCAAAAGTACCAAATACAATAGGTTTACCATTTTCTACCATATGAGTGCCTCTTGCCCACACATGTTGTAATTGTAAATCTTTGTCTAATACTAAAATATCTGCATCGCTATTATTAACTAAGCAACCTTTTCTTGGATATAATTTAGTAAATTTAGCAATATTGCTTGTAATGATTTTTATAGCATCTGTAATCGCAATATTTTCTTTTTGTACCATATCTCTAAATTCATTTAAAATAGAAATCTGACTTGCTACGCCAACACCAATATTATTTCCAGCTTCATCAAAAATTGGCATACTACCATTACCATCAGAACTCATAGTAATATTTTCAATATTAACACCAGCTTCTAATGCTTGTTTTACAGCTTCACTGGATTTTACAGAATGGCTAGAACCGGACTCTGGGCTAACACTAGAAGTTACGTCCATAATACCGCCTTGTTTTGCCCATTCAATAGCTTCTTTAAATAAGCGTTTATTGCGGTTTACATGAGTTGGAATAATTTGTGTTTTAGGAATTTCACCATTTTTAGTGATTTCATAAAGCATTTTTAAACCATCTTCGCCATCGCCTAAATGCATATTAACTACACCAGCTTTACCGCTAAGCATACCGCCAACACGAGCTTCTGCTGTAATTTGCTGATAAGCTTCTTTTGGAGATTGAGAAGAACGATGATCGCACATAGCAATTTCACCAGTACCAATTACTTTATCAATCAAAATAATATCATTGCGTACACTACCTGTAATTGTTGGTGTTGGAATTTCATAAGAACCAGAATAAATATATGCTGTAATACCTTCATCTTCAAGACCACGAGCTTTGGCAAGTAGACTAGCTACATGACGAGTTACACCATCTGTACCTAAAAGACCAAGTACTGTAGTTACACCAGAAGTTGTGATATCTGTTAATTGGATTTCAGGTGTTCTAGTAGCATAGCCACCTTCACCGCCACCACCGATTAAATGTACATGAGAGTCAATAAAACCTGGTACTACATAATTACCTTCACAATCAACTACTTCGCAATCATATACTGCTGGTAAAGAAAGACCTTCACCTATCATAGCGATTTTTTCGCCAGCTACTAAAATATCTTTAACTCCTAAATCTTCTGGAGCAATTACATGTGCATTTTTTAATAATGTGAAAAATGTTTTTTTAGTATTCATATAATCAACCTTCTTTTATTGTAAAAATAACATAATAAAATGCATTGCCCAAATAGATAATAATGCATTAATTACACAAATTAAAATAATTGCAGGATAATGTTTAGTACTTACACCAGCAATACCTAAACAACGACCCACATTTTGTACAGGATTACCCATCAAATAAATAGCAGGTAAAAGCACTGTTACTTGCATAGCATCTAAAGAACCAGCAGTATATAAGCTCATTGCTACACCTACACCGCCACCCATACTCATTAAAGCAGTAATTAAAACTGTTGCTGCCTCACCAGGAAGACCCCAAAGCCCCATTACTGGCTGGAATACAACACCAATTAATTGTAAAAGACCTGTAACATCTAAAATACGAATAATTACAAATGCCATCATTACATTTGGTAACAAACTAGTAGTACCAATAGTAAAACCTTTTCTAGCACCATCAATGAATAAATCCAAAATTGTTTTTTTCTGAATAACTTCTACTTTATTGTCGCTCATTTATCTTACCTCACTTATTGTCCAATAAATTTAAAATATAAACGCATTAAATTTGCACCCACAATTTTAAATACAAAAATTACAAGTAAAGGTACGATAATTGGTGCAAGTAAAATACTAAAAGCAGCAGCACCAGAAGAAAAATAATTTGTTACAAAAGCACTACCACTTGTTTGATAAGTGATGATAACAGAGCGTTCTTTATCTGTTAATTTTCCTTCATCAACTAATTCTTTAACCATACCAGCAGCAGCATCTGTACTTTGCATATTAGCAATATTTGCAAGTGCAGAAACACCTGGTACACCAAGTAAAGGTTTTAATAATGGGTTCATTAATTTTTGAGCAGCCTTCAATCCACCCAAACCATCAATGACATTTACAATCCCTAAAGCTAAAATAACAGCAGGAATAAGTTCTAAAGCAAATAAAAAGCCATCTTTAGCACCGCTACCGCCAGCACCTCTAAAGCTCATAGCCTTATCAGTTGGTATCTGTCCAAAACTACCATTCAATACATTGAAATCTAAAGCACGTAAAACTCCATCAGACGAAGAAAAAATCCCTGAAAATAATAAAATTGCCAACACAAAAACTACATAACCATACCATGGCACAGAGATTTTTACATCATTATTTTTCTGTTTATCCATTTGTATCTCTCCCTAATAAAATATTTCACTATTTTATTATATGCAAGTTCCGTGCCAACAATTTAATAGATACAACAATCTAATATAAAAGTACTTTTGTGTTTTATTATAAAAACTTAATGGGAATTTTATAAAACTTAAAATATAAAATTCCCATTAAAATCATTTCAAGGATAATCCTAATTTATAAAATTTTATGCCTGAAACCTCAAACTCTCGATTAATTCTTCGTTTATCACCTGTATAACTATCAGCTTTTACTACGACATAATTATTAGACTTACAAACAAAATCACCATCAAATTCTGGTAAATTTATTTCCGGCATGTGTATACTTGTATATTTTTCTGCTAATTTAGAAATACATTCTTCTCTTAGTAATTGCATTAAGTTATTCCATTTAGGATTATATAAAATATAGCCTAAACGTATTCCCGCACCACAAAACTTAGAATATGAACCAATTACAAAAATATTTTCAGGTATTTCTCTATTACTATTTCTCAATACTTTAGCTGAATAAGTTTCATCAACAATAGTATATTTAGCATATTCATTTCTATCTTGAAGTACTTCATGCTCAAAAACATTATTATATTTATCAGTAATATAAAACAAAGAATTCTCTTGTGGTAATTTTAAAGGATAATCCCCTAAAACAAATTTTTCATTTTTAAACTCATAGTCCACTAGAAAAATTTGCTTTTCTTCAGGTGTTTCCTCAGGTCGAGGATATAACAAACCATTAGCCAATACTTCTACCAAACCCCATGAAGGATTTTCAATATAAGCATATTTAGGTCGAAGGGCTTCAAAAATAATTCTCACTGCATTTTCACAGCCATTAGTTAAGATAAAGCTATCCCTTGATAAATTATATGTCTGTGCAAAATTTTTATATGCCTCAAACATATCTGGATATGTTCTTGCTTCTGTGTCAGCCAAAGCTTCGCAAGTAACAGGTTCATCTTTTATTGACCATGGTTTTTGTCTATCTTCTTTAAAATAATCTCTGCGTTTAAACATAATAATTATCCTATCTAATTATAGTTTTACAGATTTAAATTCATTTACAAAATCAACAATATAATCAAGCAAAGCTACTTTCATATCTTCGCCCCATTGTTTATTTGCACTATAAGAATCACTTCCGCCATAGCCACCGCTATTTACCACTTTATCTACACTGCGAACTACTTTTATAGTTGCGCCTTTAAAATCAACTGCATTTAAATGTATATTTTTTAACTTATCCGATAAATGATTTACCTTTGTTTCCATTAAGTCATCTTTATTTATTAAACCTTCATCAATAGCCATAATCATGGAAACTTCTTGTCCATCACCATGACCACCTTTCCATGCAGAATTGAGCATTGGAGCAAGTGACCACCAATCAATCTGAGCACAAAGACAACCTTTTTTATTAGCTTCTAATGCTACTTTATCCAAAGCAGGAGTATTACCACCATGACCATTTAAAAATACAAATTTCTTCACGCCATGACGGCTTAAACCATCTACAATACCTTTAATAACAGCATATAAGCCATCAAAACCAATATCAATAGTTCCCGAAAATTCCACATGATGTGTAGCTATACCAAAAGGAACTGTAGGCACAATCAAAACTTCTGTGCGTTTTTCTATCTGTTTAGCAAAATAATCAGGAATTAAAAAGTCTGTTCCCAAAGGGCCTACAGGGCCATGTTGTTCTGTACTTCCAATAGGAATAATTGCTACTAAATCATCTTTTGCGAAAGCTCTTTTTGCTTGTTGCCAATTTAAATGTGCTAAATACATAATTAATACCTTCTTTATTCATTAAAATCAAATTAACATTTTTCTAAATCATCAAAATGACGTCTGATTGTTTCTGCTGATGCAGGTTTTGTACACAAGCTCACTACAATCAATACCACCATAGCAATAATCCACGCCACGATTAATGGATTGAATCCAAATGTTAAAGATGTAAAAGTAGTTGTCAATAAAATATATACGATTTCACCAACGATTACAGACGCAAATGCACCCACTTTTGTTGCACGTTTCCAATAAAGACCAGCTAAAATGGGAGCTGCCCAAATACCTAAACCACCAAAAGAGAATAAAACTAATTGGAAAATTGAAGATGGTTTATAAATACCAATACAAATAGCTAATACGCCTAAACCAACTGTTACATAACGAGACATGATAAATGCATCTTTATCTGTAGCTTCTTTATTAAATATTTTTTGATATAAATCACGAGTTACAGCACTTGTGGAAGTAATTAATACACCACTTACAGTTGACATACCTGCAGAGAAAATACCAGCTACCATCAAAGAAGAAATTACAGGATGAACGCCTGCTTGTAAAATAAGAGGCACGATAAAGTCTGTATCTGTTCCTGTGAGATTAGGGAAAGACATTCTACCTGTTACACCACACCATTCAATGAGTGTAGCAGAAAACCACATACCTAAAGTTCCCAATAATACTGCTTTAAACATTACATTGTAGTTTTTCATAGTGAAAAATTTTGTAAATAAATGTGGCTGTCCAATTGTAAAGAAACTCCACATGATGATCATAGAAACATAATTTTGCCATGGCATAGAATTATTTTGTCCAGGATGAGATAATAAACTCATATCAGTATCTGCTAAGTGCTGATTAATTACTTCAAGACCTCCACCTAACTGCAAAGATACAAAGAAAGTAACTACAGCTGTTGCTACCATTAAAATACCCTGAATAACATCTGTAATCATAATACTTCTAATACCACCTGCCATACAATAAAGTATAACAGTTATACCCATGACTACAATACCAACCCATTCT
>OGMX01000421.1_pt1 | contig 30080 bp, 29 predicted proteins | sample 1573351 | NCBI WGS metagenome assembly OGMX01 (sample SAMEA2581926, study PRJEB24529) | metagenome | biome: Human gut stool | place: China | collected 2011 | reverse complement strand
AAAAAACTGCACCTCCAAAAGTTGTTTTTTGTCCAACTTTTGGGGTGCAGTTCATTATATTCTTGAGGCTTTTTATTTATTTAAATTTATTTTTTAGTTGTTTAAATTGTCGTTCCCATTTTCGCATTGCAACGAAAATAATGTGAATAGAGCTTACTTTTAATTTGAATTCCCACATTTTTTGGTGTGAAGGTATAGGAATGCGTGGAAGAGCAAAAAGGTTAATATGCCAAAGTGGAACATTTTCAAAGATAGCAAATGCCATTTTATAATTTGCTTTTTTTACTATATTTATTACTTGTTGATTGAAAAAACCATATGGGTAACAAAGATAATCCATAGATTTATCTAGTAATTTTTCAAATTTTGTTTTGGTATCAATAATTTCTAAATTTAATTTTTCCTCATTACATTGAGTTAGGAACGGATGATCGGCAGTATGCGGTTGGATATCTAGACCGTGATTAAGCCAAGATTTTAATTCTGCTAAATTCATGGTAGTAGTTTCTTGTTTACCGAAATTTTCCCATTTATTGGGTTTACCAATCCAATTGTAAATAGGAAAAACAACAGCAGTCATATTGTATTTTTTTAATAGCGGTAAGGCTTCAAGATAATTATCCTGATAGCCATCATCAAAAGTTAGTAGAATAGGATTTTTAGGTAATTTCGCCTTATTTACGAAGTGATTATATAATTGTTCTGGTGTAATAGTATGATAGTTATGTGTGGATAAATATTCTAGTTGCTCGGCAAATTTTTCTTTAGGTAGAGCATTTCTATCACCAGGAATATTGGCTATACGATGATACATTAAAATTGGTACATAATTTTTAAATTTTAAGTATAAAATAGATAAAATTATAATCAGAATTATAAATAGAATATACATAAAGGACTCCTTCTGTTTTTTCAAAGTGAGATATATTATAATATTATTATATATGAAAAATTAAGGTTTGGAATGAAGAAAATGAATATTTTAATATTATTTACACAACCATGGAAAACAGGTGGAGCTGAAACTCATGTTGAAGCTTTATTGAAAGGTTTATGTACACATAAAGTTTTCTTAGCTGTAAATCATGGTAGTGATGAATCTAAATTAGCAAAATTAAAGGAAAAGTATAATATAGAAATAATAACGATTCAAGCAAGAGGAGCGAATTTTCTCAAGTGGAAGAAAAGCTTTGAAATGTTGAAGCAAATAATAAGAGAAAATAATATAGAAATAATATCGGCTCAACAAAGGACAGCTGGTATATGGGCTTGGTTATTATCTAAAGATGTCAATATAAAATATACAGTGACAATGCATGATCCATGGCATAGGGCTAAATTTAAAAAGATATATGCTAAGATTTTTCCTCAGATGATAGTTGTCAGTGAAAATTTAGCTCAAATTTTATATAATGAATATGGTTTTTTAAAGGATAAAGTAAATTTAATAAATAATGGTGTGGATTTTACATTTTTTAAACCAATGAATAAGCTTATTGCTAGAAGAAGTTTGTTATTAGATAACGAAAGAATGATATTGCATGTTAGTCGTATGAGTAGTGTAAAAGGTGCTGTTTCTTTAGTAATTATAGATGCTTTAGAAGCTTTAGCAAATGCTAATATTTTTTATAAATTAGTAATTATTGGAGAAGGTCCATTTAGAAAAAAAATAGAGGATAGAGCAGACCGATTTAATCAAAAATATGGTAATTGGATAGAGATTAAAAATTTTGTAGAAGATATTAGTCTTTGGTATAATGCAACAGATATTTTAATTGGTGAAGGTAGAGTGGCTATAGAAACTTTAGCTTGTGAAAAACCAGTAGTAGCAATTAGAAATGATAAATATTTTATAGGTTTGATAACAAAAGATAATATAGAATATGCATGTAAAGTGAATTTTGATGGAAAAGATAAAAAAGTGAATAAAGTTTCTATGGCAGAAGAAATATCAAAAGCATTTAAATTAAGTGATGTAGATAGTAAAGATATTGCTTTATATGTAAAACAGCATTTAAGTATTGATAAAATGGTAATAAAATATATAGAAATATTTAATAAATTATAAATTGATAATAATAATAGGTAGAAATAAATGAAAAATATTTTATTGATGGTACCGCGATTGAATATTGGTGGAGCCGAAACATATACAAAATTAGTTGCAGAAAATTTGCAAAAACGAGGATATAATGTGCACATTGCATCTGGTGGAGGTTTGTTAGCGAATAAATTAGCCCAAAAAGGTATAAAAAATAGTTGGCTTCCTATGAGATTTTCTACGGATATATCAGCATATTTATTGAAATATATTGTAAAAAAATATAATATAGACTTAATACATGCTAATTCTGCAGCTGCTGGTATTACAGCTATGAAATATAAACGAAGATATAATAAAAATATGCCAGTAGTATTTACTGTACATGGAAAATTTGGTGATTTAAAAAAAGAAAATATATTAAAAGATTGTGATAAATTAATATATGTTAGTCAATTTGTAAAAGATGATTCAATAAAAAAAGGATTTAGGGAAAATAATGCTTGTGTTATATACACAGGCATTGATATGCAAAAATTTGATAAAAGTAAAAATAATGCACAAATAATAAGAGAAAAATATAATATAAAGCAAGATGATTTTGTAATGGCTATTGTAGCTAGAATTAAAAATCTTAGAAATAAAGGACATCAAGATTTATTAGAAATGATGAATAAATATACTGATGCTAGAAAATGGCATTTATTAGTTATTGGTAAGGGCAAAGGTATGTTTAAATTAAAATCATTAATAAAAGAATATAAATTAGAAAATAATGTACATTGTATAGGTCACGTAGATAATGTAGAGGATTTTGTTCGTTTAAGTGATGTAGTAGTATTACCTTCAGATTTTGAGACTTTTGGTCTAGCTCTTGCGGAAGGAATGGCTATGGGAAAAGCTGGTGTTGCTTATAATATAGGGGGAATATCAGAGATAATAAAAGATAAAGAAAATGGTTTTTTAGTAAAATATAAAGATATTGATGATTTATATGATAAATTAAGTTTGTTAGCAGAAGATAGACTATTATGTAAATCATTAGGTAAGAATGCATATAATGATATAAAAAATAATTTATCTATTGAAAAAATGATGGATAAAATAGAAAATACTTATAAAAATTTTATAAAATAGTGAGGATGTAATGCAAAAAATATTAATTGTAAATCGTTTGGGAATAGGTGATGTAGTTTTAACAACACCTTTAGCACAAATAATAAAGGAAAATTTAAAAGACGTAAAAATCGGTTTTTTAGTAGCTAGTAAATCTATAGATATTTTGAGAAATCATCCATATATAGATGAAATTTTTGCTTATAAAAATAAGCAGGAAAAAAAACGAATAATAAATGAAATAAAAGAAAAAGAATATACAGAGGCAATTATTGTTGATGGAAGACTAAGTTCTACTATTATAGCTTGGAAAGCAAAATGTAAACTTTTAAATAAAGGTTTTTGTATATCCATAAATAAAAAACATATTTTTGAAAGAAAAAATTTAGCTCAAAAAGCAATTGATGATTTTGCTATGTATGCTAAAACTTTATTAAATATAGATTATGACAAAAATGAATTATATCCTTTAATTGGAAAATGTGATAGTGGAAAAGAAGAAATTATTAAAAATTGGATAGAAAGTATAAAAAAAGAAACAAAGGATATAGTATTGATTGTTCCAAGAACAGCAGCTAATATAAAAAATTGGAATATACATGAATTGGGAAAATTAAATAGTTATTTAAATTTAGAAGGAATAAAACCAGTCTATATAGGTTCTCCAAATGATTATAAATATATTGAAAGAATTGCAGGAGAAAAAATTAATATTGCTGGTAAATTTGCACTTAGAGATATTCCAGAAATTGCTAAATATGCAAAGTGGGCATTATCTATGTGTACAGGTCCATTACATATATTAGGGACAGTAAAGAGTTTACCTATTATAGCAATTTATGGACCTAGTGATCCTAAAAGATGGGCACCAAAATCATCAATTGTAGTGCAAAGTAATTTAGAATGTGTACCTTGTCTTAATTGGGCAAAATGTGATAAAGAATTAGGGCAAAGATGTATGGATGAAATTACTTTTGAACGAGTGAAAAGTGTAATAGAAGAATATAATTTATTAAAATAGGTGATTTTATAAATGAAGGAAATTTCGATAGTAACATGGTTTTTTGATATAGGTAGAAAAGATTGGAAAGGTTTTGAAAGAGATAATTCAACCTATGCTAATTATTTTAAATTTTGGGCTAGAGTAAAAAATCACATAGTAGTATATACTGAGCCTAAAATGGCAGAAACAGTAAAGAAAATTCGTTCAGAATATAATTTGTTAGATAAGACAACAGTAGTAGTTATTGAAGATGTAAGAAAAGTTGATGAATATGTATATAATTTGATTAAACAAGCTATAGAGCAAAAGTTAGCAGTGAAATATCGTCGACATCCATGGATGCCAGAAGCTTGTAATCATTTATATAATTATGTGACTTATTTAAAAGCACATTTTACAGCAGATGCTATTAATAGAGGATTAATCACAACTGATACAGTTGCTTGGATAGATTTCGGTTTTAATCATGGTGGAGCTACATATCCGATATCGGAAGAATTTAATGTAGTATTAAATGATGAAGGATTAAGTGACAAAATTCATATTTTTGCTGTAGATGAATTAGATGATGTACCAATTTTTGAGATAGTAAGAAATATGCATACTTATATTGCAGGTGCAGTAACTATTGCTCCTAAAAATTTATGGCAAAATTTAGCAGATTTATATCGTCAAGCTGCTATATCTTTAGGACAATGTGGTTTTGCTGATGATGACCAGACTTTAGCAGTAATGGCTTATAGAGCAAATCCAGAAATATTTGAAGTACATTATATTGATAATATGTATGGAGCTTTAGATGTTTTTAAAAATATAAAATTGACTAAGATAGAGACTAAAGAATATAAAAAAGTGAGAATGCAAGCACAAAAATTGCTATATAAAGAAAAACAATATATAGAAGGTATAAAATTATTTTTTAAATATTTATGGCTTAAATTGCAAAAAAAATAGTGAAGGTATAAAAATGATAAATAAAGAGACAGTATCCAATATTATTATAGATAAAAAAATATTAGGAAAAAATCATATTGAGAATTATGATGAATATTTAAATATTTGTTATGTTTTTGATCATGGTGCAGTAAGAGGTGCAGGTGTATCAATATGTTCTGTTTGTGAAAATAATAAAAATGATAAATTTATTTTTCATGCACTTTGTACAGATTTAACAGATGATGATATAAAAAAATTAGAATTAATAACAGATAAATATGATACTACAATAATTTTGTATTTTATAGATAAAAGTGCAGAGATAATTAAACAATTAGATTTAGGAAATTTTCATGTAGCTACATGGTATAGAATATTTATACCATATATTCTTGAATGTAAAAAAGTTTTATATATTGATGCGGATATATTAAATTTATCTTCTTTAACAGATCTTTTTAGAATAGATATGGAAAATCATTTTATAGCAGCTGCTCCAGATACAGAAAAAACAAATAGAAATAGAAATAATATGTTAAATTTAAAAAGTCATATTTATTTTAATGCTGGTGTATTATTAATAAATATAAATAGATGGATTAATAATGATTGTAGTGATAAGATTTTAGATATAGTAAAAGAATATGGTAAGAAGTTAGTATTACCAGATCAAGATGCTTTGAATATATTATTTTCTCCAAGTGGAGATACTTATTATTTAGATAAAAAATATAATCGAGTGGAATTATGGAAAGAACAAAATATAAAAGAAAAATTAAGAGAAACAGTTTTATTACATTTTGTTCAAACTAAACCATGGCAAGAGGCATGGTTATATGAAAAAAGACCATATATAGAAAATTTATATGCGCAATATGAGAAAATTTCTCCATGGAAAGATATGCCTCTTGAAAGAAAAGAAAAATTATCTTATCATGACAAAAGAAAAAGAGCAGTATTTCTTTTAAGAAAAGGGAAAATCTTAGATAGTTTATATTGGTATAAAGAATATTTAAAAGAAAAATTTTAGATATAAAATTGATTAATAAAATATGGTAATAATGATGGTTTTTAAGGAAGAAGGAAAAAAATGTCAGAAATAACATTAGTTACTGCTTATTTTGATATAGGGAGAGGACTTTGGAAAAAACAAGAAAGAGACAATAATAAATATATAGAATATTTTAGATTTTGGGCTAGAATAAAGAATAGATTAATTATATATACTACTGAAGAGTTTAGAGAAGAAATATATGAAATAAGAAAAAGTTTTGGATTAGAAGATAGGACTAAAATTATTGTTATAAATGATTTTAGAGATTTTGATAAAGAAATGTATAATAAAATAAAAAAGACAATGAATCATGAATTAGCCAAGACTTTTTATTTTAAACATGATATAAAGAGACCAGAGGTTTGGAATTGGGAATATAATTATGTTGTAATGTTAAAATTTTATTGCATGTTAGATGTTGTAAAAAATAAGTATGCTGAGGGAATGTTAGCTTGGATTGATTTTGGATTTAATCATGGTGGAAATGATGGAATTATAAATACTTCAGAATTTAATTTTGAATGGAAATATAATTTTACTAATAAAATACATTTATTTACTAGTAAAGCGATTGATGATAGACCTATTTTTGATATAATAAAAAGTTTAGATGTATATATTCGAGGAAATATAATGATTGCCCCAGATTTTTTATGGGAAAAATATTTTTATTTAATAAAAGAATCAATGTTAAGTCTTTTGCGTTGTGGATTATGTGATGATGATCAAACTATAGAATTAATGGCATATAAAGAAAATCCAGAAATATTTGAAACACATATAACATCTTCATGGATAGAAGGTTTAGTTAAGTTTAGTGAACAAGATTTTCAACTAAAAAAACAGAAAAAAAGAAATATAAATTATAAATATTACAAATATAGATCAAAGGTATTTATAAGTAATGGATATTATACATCAGGAATAATATATTATATTAAATATTTAAAAACTAAATTTTTAAATAAATTATAAATATAGTGTTTTTATTTTGTAATATACGTATTTTAAATAATAGTATAGACTTTTAAAATATTTTTTATGTAAACGAAGATCTTTAGAGTAATGTTCCATTTCTTTGTAATTTCTGGGCTTGATTAAAGGCGTATTTGCCCAAGGCGTAATTTTTTCAAAATTATTATAAAGATTAATATTAGTACTGTTAGCTCTTTTACAAATAGACCAGCTAACAAACCAAGGTTTAGGATGTGCAGAATAATGAACAAAGATGATATTTGAGATATTTTCTTTAGTAATATTAGCAATATCTGTGAAATTAAAGTAATTAGAAATATATTTTATTTTTCCAGTTAAAACTAAATTTAAAGCATCTTGATCAAAATATGGAAAATTTTTAGGTGAATTTAATAAATGTGTAATAGATTTTTCAAATGTTTTAAATTTATTCCATTTTTCTATATCAATAATTAAAATACCTGCATTGAAATAGGTGTGATTATATAGTTTTAAAAGTTTATTTTGAGCAGTATTAGCCCAATCACTATCAGGAACAGCAGCAATAATATTATTATCTAAAGGCATATCAAAAAATATATCAGCATTATTAACACAGATAACATCAGCATCAATATAAAATAATTTATTTATGTTTGGTAAAACAAAAGGAAGTATAAATCTAAAATATGTAGATACTGGAGAGTAAATATTAGTTGGTAATTTTTTAAAGTAAGAAACATTTATTTCATAAATAATTATATTAGTATTTAGTTGTTTGGCTAATGTATTTATTTTTTGTTTAGAATCATAAGTTAAATCAGCTCCGATGATATGAAAAATAAAATTTCTATGAGGATTATTTTTGCATATAGAAGTTATAGAAGTAGCCATACAACGAACAAAATTATTATCAATACCATATCCTATATTAGTATAATTATGTTTATTATTAGAAAAATACATTTTCGTAGTAGAAATTATAGATTTATTTAACTGAATCATTATAAAAACAAGTCCTTTCTATTTATAGATTTATTATATCATATGATATAATAAATCTATAAATAATACAATGAATTTTATTTATATTGATCTTTAGAAAAAAATTTTTAGAGGAGTGAGGATAAATGAAATATGGATTGATGGATTATGAATATGGTAAAAATAAATATTTTGTAGATGTTAATTTTGGTGATGAAATACAAAGTATAGCTGCTAGTAATTTTTTACCTAAAATAGATTATTTTATTGATAGAGAAAATATAACAGAAAAGATAGATATTAATGATAAAATAAAATTAATTATGAATGGATGGTATATGCATAATCAAGAGCAATGGCCACCTGCGGATAATATAGTGCCATTATTAATATCAATGCATATAGTACCATCAAAGAAAAAATTTATAGAAAATATTTTTTCAGAAAGAAATAGAGAGTATTTATTGAGTTTTGGTCCTATTGGAACAAGAGATTTAGGGACACTAGAATTATTTGAAAAAAATAATATACCAGCATATTTTTCTGGTTGTTTGACTCTAACTTTGAATAAAAATAAATTAATAAAAAAACAGGATTATATATTATGTGTAGATGTAAAAGATGATTTAGTCAGAGCAATAAAGAAACAGACAAAAAGAAAAGTAATATGCATAAGTCCAGTTTTTAAATATCCAATATTTAATAAGTATGATAAATTTAAATATGCTTTTAAATTTTTAGAGGCTTATCAATCAGCAGCAGCAGTGATAACATCTAGATTACATGCGGCAATGCCTTGTTTAGCATTAGAAACACCAGTATTATTAATAGATGACTCTAATGGAGAGGATCAAAGATTTTGGGGATTAAATAAATTAGTAAGAAATATAAGTACAAATAAGTATATTTCTAATTTAGATTTTTTTGATTTGAATAATATAAAAGAGAATAGTAAAGAGTATTTACATTATAGAGCTAAATTAATAAACAGTTGTGAAAAATTTATAGGATCTAAACAACAGGAAATTTCACCATTATATAAAATTTATAATAAAGAAGAAGAAAACGTACAGAATTTAGAAATATTAACAAATATAACTAAAAAATCTAGTAAAGAAAGTGTTTTATATAGATTTAAAACAAATGAACTTATAAAATATGCGATTAAAAGAAAGATTTATAAACAAAAAAACAAAAAATATTATTATAAATAGTATTTTTAATATATGATATGTATAAATATTTTGTTAGCAAAATTTTAATCTTTTTATAGAGATATAGATAGGTTGATTTTATTATTATATATAGAATAATTCCTATGCTGTTTGAGTATGGGAATTGTTCTATTTCTTATTAGATAAAAGAGAGATTATAAAAGTATGTAATATTTAGATAAATTAAAAAGATTTTTAGGAGATAAAATATAATAGATATGAAAGCAGTATTTTTTGATGTTGATGGAACACTGATTGAAGGTACACATCCAGATTATCGTTATATGCGTGAAAATGTGCAAAAAGCAATTCGTAAATTACAAGAGCAAGGTCATTATGTATTTATTGCTAGTGGTCGTTCACTTGCTTTTCTTGATGAAAAAATAAGAAATTTTGGTTTTGATGGCTATGTATTGCTCAATGGTTCAGTTATATTTTTCCACGATAAGATTATTTACAGAGCGCCACTTGAAAAATCTTTTGTGGAGAAAATCACATCTATTTGTGATGAACATGATATGCAGTATAGCTTACAAGGAGATTTTCATACTTATGTAGATAAAAAATTTGAATATCTAATCTATCGTCTAGGGCAATATGGAATTTTTGCTGACCAATTGACTTTCGATTATGATAAAAAAGCTATAGATGTTTATAAATTAGAAATAGATTCACCTAGACATGAAGATAGAAAATATATCATAGAGAATTTGCCTGAAGATATGACTTATGTAGAGGATATGAACCATAATTATTGTCATTTAGAAGTCTATGCTAAAGAAAATTCCAAAGCTACAGGAGCATTAAAAGTTTTAGAATTATTGAATATAGATATAAAAGATAGCTATGCCTTTGGCGATGGAGATAATGATATTGAGATTTTATCTACAGTGGGAATGGGTATGGCAATGGCAAATGGCAGTGTAAAAGCTAGAAATAGTGCTAAAATTGTAGTTCCATCAGTATTTGAAGATGGTGTAGCTTATGGTATTGAAAGATATATTTTAGGTAAATAGGATTTTTTTTATTTATCTAGAATAAGATAGAGAGAATATATTTTATTAATAAATTTTTTTAGAAAAGAGGGATAATATGTTTAAATTGGTGAAACTTTTAGTGATGGTATGTTGTTTTGTGGCGATTAGTGGGTTAAATTTAGCTGTATCTTTTGCTCAAAATCCTAATTTCAATCAAGTTTTATATTGGGATAATTATAGTTTTAGTATCAAAGAAGATGGGGATAAACTCATAATAAAACCTAAAAATTTAGCTATTGTAAATCGCAAGGAAGTTCATGATATCGTAGGATATACTGTAAATGATGTACAGATAGCTGATTTAAACGATGATGGTTATCCCGAAGTTTTAGTTTATTTAACAAATGATGGTAGTGGTAGTTATGGCAATTTAATAGGTTATTCTTCTAATAATGGTAAATCTATGAGCCAAATAGCACTATCACCTATTGAAGACATGAAAGCTTTAGCAAAATATTATCGCGGTCATGATTATATGCAGGTAAAAGGCAATGTATTTACAAGAACATTTCCACTTTATTTAGAAGATGATACAAATGCTAATCCGACTGGTGGCATTTGTGAAATTCAATATAAATTAGTTGATGGCGAAGCTTGCCGAATTTTAAAACCTGTTAAATACACTATTTATAATATTGTAGATGAAAAAGTAATGAAATAAAATCGTAAATAAAAAATCCTACAGAATTTGTCTGTAGGATTTTTTATATAAATTTAATTATTTAGCCATTAATTCAGCGATTTTATTAGCAATTGCAGCTGGGTCTTCTGGCATCATACCTTCAATGAGAAGTGCTTGAGCATATAAAAGTGAGCAATAATCTTTAAATGCAGTACTTTCTTTGCCTTGTTCATGTACTTTTTGTAAACGAGCAAATAAGTCATGTTTTGGATTGATTTCTAAAATACGTCTAGCTTTGAACATTGGATTATTTGCATCAGCAAAAGCTTGTTCCATAGCGAAGCTTGGACCTTGTTCGTCAGCTACTAAGCAAACAGCAGAAGATTTTAAACGGCTACTGATTTTTACTTCAGCAACTTTATCGCCGAGAGTTTCTTTGATATCTTTGATTAAATCTTCATTGGATTTTGCGATTGTTTCAGTTTCTTTTTTCACTTCTTGAGATTCAACATCATCAAGGTCTAAATCGCCACGACTGATGGAGTGGAATGGTTTACCTTCATATTCACGCATAACTTCAATAGCGAATTCGTCAACGTTATCAAGGAAGTATAATACATCAATACCTTTATCGCGTAAAATTTCCATCTGTGGTAAGCTATCGATACTTGCACGGTCTTTACCTGTAGCATAATAGATTTTTTTCTGGCTTTCAGGCATATTTTCTACATATTCTTTTAAAGTGATGAGTTTATCTTCTTTGGATGTTGTGAATAAGAGTAAATCTTTTAATTTATTTACTACATCACTGCCACCATTGTATACACTGCCATAGATACCGATTTTTAAGGATTTACCGTATTCTTTCCAGAATTGTTCATATTTACTGCGGTCTTTTTTGAGTGTATTTGCTAATTGTTTTAAGATAGTTTTTTCTAAGTTTTTACCGATTAATTTTAATTCACGGCTCTGTTGTAAAAGTTCACGAGAGATATTTAAGGAGAAATCAGGAGAGTCAACTAAACCTTTAACAAAGCGGAGATATTCAGGTAAGAGGTCTTTGCATTTATCCATGATGAATACATGGCGAGAATAAAGCTGTAAGCCTGGTTCATAATCGCTATGATAAAGATTGTAAGGAGCATGTGCAGGGAAGAATAAAAGGGAAGTGTATTCGATATTACCTTCGATTTTATTGTGCATTACTTCCATTGGTTTTTCCCAGTCATGGAAAAGATTTTGATAGAATTCAGTGTATTCTTCTTCTTTGATTTCAGATTTATTTTTAGCCCAAAGTGGTTGCATGGAGTTTAAGATGCGAACTTCATTTTTCTTGATAGTACCAGCACCTTCGATTGGTTTACCATCAGCATCTTTTGGCTGTTCTTCAATGACAAAGTTCATTTTGATTGGGTAACGAACATAATCGGAATATTTTTTTACAAGAGATTGTAATTTATATGTGTCAGTGAAGTTTTCTTCAGCTTTATCACCATAGAATTCAGGTAAAAGTGTGATAGTGATATTAGTACCACGGCTATCTTTAGTGCATTCTTCGATAGTGTAAGAACCATCAGCTGTGGATTCCCATTTATAAGCTTGAGTTTCGCCGGCTTTTCTGGAAACTACAGTGATTTTTTCAGCTACCATGAAAGCGGAGTAAAAACCTACACCAAATTGACCAATTAAATCTTTTTGAGTGTCATTGTCGCCTTCTTTAGCTTGTTGAAGTTTTTCTAAGAATGCTTTTGTACCAGATTTTGCGATAGTACCTAAGTTTTCAATGAGTTCTTCTCTATTCATACCAAGACCATTATCAGAAATAGTCAATGTATGGCTAGCTTCATCAGGAATTAAGAAGATTTCATAATCGCTATTGCCTTCGAGTAAATCACGATTTGTAAGAGATTCAAAATGTAATTTATCGATTGCATCAGAAGCGTTGGAAATTAATTCGCGAAGGAATATTTCACGGTTTGTATAAATAGAATGTATCATTAAATCGAGTAATTTTTTAGTTTCAGCTTGAAATTGATGTGTTTCTTTAGCCAAGATTTGTCACTCCTAAATTTAGATTAAAATGAATTATTAGCACTCTAATACAAAGAGTGCTAACCGTTAATTATTATTATATAATTATAGGTCAAAATGTCAATAGAGAATAAAAGAAAAAGCCAGTTGTACTGGCTTTTTCTCTATTTTTAAGATTATTTATCATTGAAGGATAATAAACCATATTGGTAATTGTTAATATCATCTTCAGTTAATGCTGATTTTGATGATAAAACGATACAGTAATTGGATTTTGCACCTTTAAAATATGTTTCGATATTTTGTCCTTCTTGTTCAATTGTTTTATCTACTTGACCATCTTTATCTGTATCGATTTGGATAGTTTTTGCAGTAACAGCATAAATAGCATTATGCCCTTGAATTGGAACAAGAGAAATCGCTTCATATCCACGTTCAATAGCTAATCGAGTAAATAAATCTTGTCTAGCTTCATCAGTTAAATTATCAAGGTCAGGGAAAGTATCATTACTGAAAGCATTTGGGGAAACAACCCAGTATTTTGTAGGGTTATGACCATCTGTTTCAAATATGAGAACATCTCCTTGTTCCTGAGGGGAAAGAATGCTCAAATTAATTACAGCGAGAGGTTTTTCAGGACATTTTATACTGTAACCGAAGCGTTCACTAGTATATAAATATCCGTCTGCTGCAAAACTTGTGCCTGGCATAGCTGCTACAGCTAGTAGTGTAAAAATACTCATAAAAGTCAGAAACATTCTTTTTAACATCATAAGTATATCTCCTTAAATTTATAGAATAAGATGCTATAAATTTATAGCATCTTATTCATAGTATTTATTTAGCCAATTATATCATAGATAAGCATAAAAAGCGATTTTTATTTTATATCAAAAGATAATATTGGTCAAAAAAATTACATAAATTTATCGACTTCGGATTTTGGTTTAACTTTCTTATCTCCAGTGAGCCAAGAAGTTATTTTCATAACAACAAGATACATAACAGGGATTAAGAATACACCTAAGATAGTGGCAAAAATCATACCACCAACAACGGCAATACCCATGTTATTACGAGCAGCAGCACCAGCACCAGTTGCTACAGCAAGTGGTAAACAGCCGATGATGAATGCAAGAGATGTCATTATGATTGGACGAAGACGAAGTTTTGCTGCTTCTAAAGCAGCTTTTAATGGTTTCATACCAGTATCAACACGAACTTTAGCGAATTCTACGATAAGAATAGCGTTCTTAGCTGCCAAACCGATGATAACGATGATACCGATTTGCATATAGATACTGATTTGCATATTTAAGACATATGCAGATAATAAAGCACCAAAGATACCAGTTGGAACAGTCAACAATACAGCATATGGTACGCTCCAGCTTTCGTATAAAGCAGCAAGGCATAAGAATACGAATACAAGAGCAAGAGCCATAACTTGAGTTGTAGAGCTTGTTGCAGCACGTTCTTCACGGCTTTGACCAGACCAGTCAATATTAAATCCAGTAGGTGCCACTTCTTTTACAACTTCTTCGATAGCAGCCATGGCTTGACCAGAGCTATATCCATCTTTTGGGCTACCTTGAATTGTAACACTTCTGCTAGCATTGAAACGAGAGATGATAGCAGGGCCTGAATTTAATTTTGGTTTAATTATAGTATTTAATGGAACCATTTGACCATTAGATCCGCGAATAAAGATGAAACGTGTTGTATCAGCTTCATTACGGAAATTACTTTCTGCTTGCATTACTACTTTATAAGTACGACCAAATTGGTTGAAATCGTTGATTTCTGTACCACCAAAGTTTACTTGGAGAGCAGTGAACACATCAGAGATATTTAAACCTAAGTTTTTAACTTTTTCGCGGTCTACTTCAAATTCATATATTGGTGATTTTATACTGTAAGTAGTATATACACCTTGAAGTTCTGGACGCTGATTAGCGGCAGCAACGATTTTTTTAGTGATAGTATCTAATTCTTCATTAGTATGACCGCTCATATCTTGCAATTGAAGATTGAAACCGCTGACCATACCAAGACCTGGAAGAGATGGTGGATTCATGGCGATGATAGAAGCTTCTGGGTAATTCATACCTTGTTTAAATGCCATACCAACTTCAGCATCGATACTTGTTTCTGGAGTAGTTCTTTCACTCCATGGTTTTAAACCAACGAAGAAAGTAGCTGCACTGGATTTTGCACCACCAGATAAAATATCATAACCAGAAATACCCATAACCTGGTCAACACCTGGATTTTGTCTGAGTTCTTGGGATAAGGCATCCATTATTTCTTCTGTACGATTTAAGGATGTACCTTCTGGTAATGTTACAGAACCAAGATAGAAACCTTGGTCTTCTGGAGGAATGAATGTAGTTGGTAATATTCTAAATAAACCAGCCATGAGAGCTGTGATAATTACAAGAAATACTACGCAAAGTTTAGCTTTACCAATGAGGAAAGCAATACATTTTACATATCCTCTAGTCATCCAATTCATGAATTGGTTAAATCTAATAAAGAAACTACCTATAGTAGAGTCTTTATTTTCATTAGGAGTATGTGGTTTTAACAAAGTAGCACAAAGTGCAGGTGTAAGTGTTAAAGCCACAAAGGCAGATAATGCCATAGAAATAGCAATAGTCAAAGCGAATTGACGATATAAAACCCCTGTCATACCGCCTAAACCTGCTACTGGTACGAATACAGAGGCAAGTGTGAAGGCAATAGCGACAACTGGACCTTGTACCTCGTCCATAGCACGACCTGTTGCTTCTTTAGGGTCAAGACCATCTTCTGCCATATGACGCTCAACGTTTTCGATAACAACGATAGCATCATCGACAACAAGCCCGATGGCAAGAACCATACCGAATAAGGTAAGTGTATTAATAGTAAAGTCTAATACAATGAAGGCTGCAAAAGTACCGATAAGGGAAACTGGTACAGCGAGCATTGGAATTAAAGTTGCACGCCAGCTCTGTAAGAAGATATATACAATGAGCATAACGAGTAAGAGGGCTTCAACAAATGTTTTAACAACTTCCTGAATAGATTCGCTGATATATGTTGTATTATCTACAACTGCTTCATATTCTAAATCAGGAGGGAAATCTGCTTTAGCTTCTTCAAGGATTTCTTTTACTTGGCTTACAGTTTCCATTGCGTTAGCATCACTTGTAAGCTGAACACCGAAACCTACAGAATTTTGATTATTATGTTTAGCAGAAATATTATTTGTACGAGCGCCAGTTTCTACTCTAGCAACATCTTTTACACGAACGAAGGAACCACTATTATTATCAGAACGAATAATAATGTTTCCAAATTCTTCAGGTGTTATTAAACGACCTTGAACTTTACCTGTATATTGGAATTCTTGGTCTTTTGGTGCAGGCATCTGACCGATTGTACCAGCAGGAGCCTGAATGTTTTGTTCTTTTACTGCACTGACAACATCAGCTACAGTAAGACCGAGTTCTGCTAATTTATCAGGATTGATCCAAAGACGCATTGCATAGTCAGCACCGAATACGTTTAAGTCCCCAACACCTGGAACACGTTTGATTTTATCTACGAGATAAATATCAGCATAGTTTTTTAAGAAAACACTATCATAAGTACCGTTAGGTGATGTTAAAGTCAATACCATTGCCATATCACTAGAGGCTTTACGAGTAGTAAGACCATATGTTTGAACATCAGTTGGTAAGCTTGGTTCGGCAGTAGAAGCATTGTTTTGTACTTTTACTGAGTCCATATCACCATCAGTACCTAATTTGAAGACTACTTGTAAGCTATATCTACCATCATTTGAAGCAGTAGAACTCATATAGTCCATGCCTTCAACACCGTTTACTTGCTGTTCAACTACTTGAGCGACAGTTTCATTTACGGTATCAGCATTGGCACCTGTATAAGTTGTGCTTACAGTAATTGTAGGTGGAGAAATCTGTGGATATTGTGCTATTGGTAAGTTAAAAGCAGAAATTGTACCTAAGATTACAATGATTAAAGATATAACAATAGCAAATATCGGACGATTTATAAAGAATCTTGACAATTATAGCACCCCCTGATTAAAAAGTTAAACCTAATTCTTCAGGAGTTACCATAGTGACGTTAAGAGGAACGCCTTCTTGTAATTTAGTAAGACCTTCAACAACAACAACGTCATTAGCATCTAAACCATCTTTAACAATCCAATAACTACCAACTTTATCACCTAAAGTAACAGCTTTACTTACAGATTTATTGTCTGGACCTACCACAGTTACAAAAGTTTTTTCAAGAACTTGTTGTACTGCACGCTGTGGAATTAAAGTAGCATTTGGAATTACTTGTCCAGAAATTTTTACACGAGCGAACATACCAGGAAGTAAAAGACCATCTGGATTATCAAATAAAGCATTGATTGCAAGTGTACCAGTATTTGTAGTTAAAGAACGGTCTACTTGCACAAGGTGACCAGAAACAGGATATTCTGTACCATCACTTAAAGTGATGGTTACATTGTTAGTATCACTATTAAAGAAAGATGCAAGATTTAAATATTCATTTTCACTTACATTAAATTGAGCATATACCTGGTCTACAGAGCCCATTGTTACAAGAACTGTACTTCCAGCAGTAGCATAAGCACCTACATCAATATCATTGATATCGAGTTTACCAGAAGTTGGGGCATAAACAACTGTATCATCTAAATCTTCTTGAGCTTTTTTTACAAGAGCAGCATTGGAATCAATGATTGCTTGCTGAGCTTGCAATGATGCAGTTAAAGCTTCTACTTGAGATTGTTGAGTTGCAGCTTGTTGATCGGAAATTGCGTTTTGAGATAATAATGTTTGGTAACGGTTATTATCTACTTGAGCATTTTGTAATGTAGCTAAAGCGTTTTGATAATTAGCTTGAGATTGAGCTAATGTTGCTTGAGCTGAGAGCAATGTACTTTCATATTGACGACTGTCAATTTTGTAAAGTGGTTGACCTGCTTGTACGAATTCGCCACCTGTAATATATTTTTCAACAATTGTGCCTGAAACACGAGAAGTGATTTTTACTTCGTCTGTTGATTTGATATTACCAGCATATTCATAATTAAGTGGTGTATCACGTTTGATTACCTGCATTGCTTTTACAGTTGCAGGACCACCTGCTGTTTTGTTGCCCTGTGATGTAGCTGTTAACTTAGAATATGCAAGATATCCAATAAGTGCTATAACTACTATGGCTACAACTAGGATAACAGCTTTTTTCTTTGATTGTGTGGCCAAAATTATTAAACCTCCTTTGATAAATTTCAAAAGCTGTGCTTTAGCACAGCTTTATAATCAGCTTTTTAGATTTTTTATAAATAGCTGATAGTACACAAGTATTTACTATTATCGTGTTCTATAGTATAGTATATCTATTGAAAAGTCAAGAATTTTGCACTCTTGAAGACAGTTTTTAATCTGGTTTTAATCTTTGAAAAAATAAAATTTTTTATTATTAAATTTTGACAAAGGGAGAGAAATTTTTGGAGAAGAATAGCAGAAAGATATCAGATATTTATTTTGATTTGTTTGATATTATGATGACTTATAATCACAAATTATGGCGAACTGCAGCTTTGCCATTACCACTCAATCACTTTGCAGTGATGTATTATCTTTTTGAAAAAGAGGATACATTTGCTACTGTAACAGAGCTGGCAAAACATTTATCTATATCAAAACAACAAATGAGTCCTATCATTGATAAATTAGTGAAAAAAGAATTTATTAAAAAGACTTGTTTAAGTAAGGATAGAAGATATAGTCAAATTTCTTTGAGTGAAAAAGGTAGAAATTTTTTAAAGGAACATCAAAAATCGCAAAGACTTATTTTTATGGAAAGCACGACTGATTTATCAGATAGTGATACGGAAAAATTTGATCAGAGTGTAAGACTTGTAAAGAAAATGATGGCGAAAATATTCGAAAAGCAAAAAGGATAAACTGGTTTACATGTTGACAATAATGATTATTTGCTATATCATAAAAAATCGAACCATTTATTTAATAAAATGAGATTAATGGTTTTGTGATATGGGGGTAATTAGAATGAAAATGAGTAAATTGGCAATTATAGGTCTTGGTCATGTAGGTTCAGCTGTATTAACACAAGCAATGGCAATGAATTTAGCTGCTGAAATCGTATGTATAGATATTAATGAAAAAGTAGCTCATGGCGAAGCTTTAGACGCAACTCATGCGACACCTTGTACGTATGTACCAGGTATGAAAGTTTATTCAGGCGATTTTAGTCAGTGTAAAGATGCTGATATAATTATTTGTTCTGGTGGCCCTAGTATCTTACCTGGGGAAAAATTAGATAGACTAATACTTGCAGAACGAAATGTAAAAGTTATTGGCGAAATCATGACAGAGGTTACAAAATATACAAAAAATACACCTTTTATCATGATTACTAATCCGCTTGATGTAACTACATATTTGGCAGCTACTAAATTCGGTTATGAAAAAGGAAAATTATTCGGTACAGGGACTACTTTAGAAACACTTCGCTTAAAACGCATCATAGCAAATCATTATAATGTTGATGCTAAAGATGTTCAGGGCTTCATGCTTGGTGAACATGGTAATTCTGCTTTTCCTGCATGGTCTACAATCAGCATTGGCGGTGTGCGTTTAGCTGATTTAGATAAATATTATGATCATAACAGTGATTTTGATAAAAAAGCTATAGCTCAGGAAGTAGTAAATACAGCATATGATGTATTATTGTCTAAAGGTTGGACAAATACTGGTATAGCAATGGGTGCTTGTAGATTAGCTCGTGCTGTTATGTTTAATGAACGTTGTGTAACACCAGTTTCTACTCCGCTTGAAGGCGAATATGGCTTAACAGATGTAGCACTTAGTTTGCCAAGTATCATTGGTGCAAATGGTGTAGAAAAACGATTAGCTATAGATTTACCAGAAGATGAATTAAAAGCTCTTCATTTTAGTGCAGAAAGTATAAAAACTGTACTTAGAGCAAATAAATTAATTGACTAAGTATGAATATAAAATAAAGCTACTTTTGATTTAGAGATAAAATCGAAAGTAGCTTTATTATTTTGGTAAGAAAATAAAGTTGTTTGCAAGAAAAACCATAGATATAAAAGACAAGTATCTTTAGATGTGATAGAATAACATAGATATTGTAAAAAATAATGATAGATTTTAAATAACCTAAGGGGATTTTTAATGGAAAAAAGTAAATTAGTTATTTGTGATTTAGATGGTACTTTATTTGATACGCGCAGAGTGAATTATATGGCATATCGTGAAGCTATTGAAAGAGCTGGATTACCTGTGATTTTTGATTACGATATATATGTTGAAAAATGTTGGGGCCCTACTTATCGTGGATTTTTACCGATAATGGGTGTTCCTGAAAATCGTTTTGAAGAAATTCATGATGCTAAGAAATTATATTATGAAGAAAATCTAAAATATGCTACAGAAAATACTCATTTGTTTAATATTATTAAAGCTATGAAAAATGAATATCATACAGCTGTAGTAACAAGTGGTTCAAGTAATTCTAAAGATATTTTGCGTTATTTTGGCAGATTAGAATTATTTGATGTTATTTTTACTATTGATGATGTGAAAAATGGCAAACCAGACCCAGAAGGATTTTTAAAAGCAATGGAATATTTTAAGGTTAAGCCAGAAGATACCATTATTTTTGAGGACTCTGACATAGGATTAGCCGCTGCAAGAAAAACAGGTGCTAGTATTTGCGTAGTTGATGATTTTAAATAATATGATTAAAATGAATTTTTGAGGTGAAATATGTTTACAATAACTACAAATTCACCTGAACAAACAAGTCTTTTAGGTGAAAAGATAGCAAATTTAATTCAAGATAATTTGATAATTTGTCTTGAAGGTGATTTAGGTGCAGGTAAAACTTTATTTACACAAAGTTTATGTAAGGCATTAAAAGTAAAAGAAATCGTTACAAGTCCTACTTTTAATTTAATGAATGTATATGAAGGTAAAAAGCGTATATATCATTTTGATTTATATCGTTTAGAGCAACCAGAAGATTTAGAGGAAATCGGTTTTTACGAGTATACTGATGTTGAAGATGAAGTAGTATTGATTGAGTGGCCAGATAGATTTTTTGCCTATATGCCAGAAGATTATTTGCATTTAAAAATCGAGCGTGGCGATAGTGAACAAAAGCGTATAATTACTATCAATCTTGAAGGTCAAAAATATAAAAATATTTATGAGGAGTTGAAGCACTGTGGCAATATTAGCGATTGATACTTCAACAATAGTTTCAGGTGCTGCTATTGTGCAAAAAGATAAATTAGTTGCAGAGATTATCATGCAATTAAAATTACCCCAATCAGAAGTTTTATTAGGGCATGTGCAAGATGTTTTAAAAATTGCACATATGGATAAATCTGATTTAACAGGTGTAGCTATAAGCATAGGGCCTGGCTCTTTTACAGGGCTACGCATAGGTCTTGCTACTGCTAAAATGTTATCATATGCTTTATCCATTCCTGTTGTGGCTGTATCTTCATTAGAGGCTATGGCTTATCATTATCCAGTGCCAGGTGTATATGTGGCAAGTGTATTAGATGCACAAAAAAGCAATGCTTATTTTGCTTTGTATGAGTGGAATGGCAAGGGCTTTGATGAGAAAAAACAAACTTGCGTGATGGATTTTGAAGAAGTGGTAAAATATTGTGCTACTTTGGATAAACCAGTAGTATTTGTGGGAGATATCGCTCAGAAGAAAGCAGATATAATCGCTCAATATGAAAATGTTTCTTTAGGTTTACCACATCTTTGTATGCCTAGAGCAAGTAATGTGGCTATGGCAGCAAAAGCTAGATTTGAAAATGAAGATTATGATAATATTATGGATTTAGAACCTGTGTATATTCGCCGTTCAGAAGCTGAAGTTTTATGGGAAAAACGTCATGGCGAAAAATTAACAGATTTATAAGGTGAAAATATGCAAATAAATTTTCGTAAAATGACTCCAGAAGATGCAAGTGCTGTGGAAGTTGTAGAAAAATCTTGTTTTGATATGCCGTGGTCAAGACAATCTTTTTGGCAGGAAGCTTCTAATGATAAAGCTTATTATTTGTTGGCTTTAGACGGCGAAAGAGTCATTGGCTATGTAGGTGTTTGGATATTATTTGATGAAGCTCAAATAACAAATGTAGCTATAACTCCTGAATATCAAAATAAAGGTATAGGTCGATTGATGATGAAGGAAATCATCAAGATTTCTCAAGAAAGAAAGGCAAATGCTATGACTTTAGAAGTTCGACCAAGTAATAAAGGAGCAATACATTTGTATGAATCATTAGGTTTTAAATCTGTAGGTCGCCGTCGTGGGTATTATGAAGATGGTGAAGATGCTGAAATCATGTGGATAACAGATTTGACCAATATAAAATAATATACTGAGGTGATAGTATGCACCAATATTTATTTTTTGTTGGTGATTTTCCGATAAGAGCATATGGTCTGATTTTATCTTTGAGTATTATTTTGGCAACAGGTGTAGCTTATTTCTTAGCAAAACAAGATGGCAGATGGCATAATCATATTGTAGATATCGGTATTTATAGTGGTATCGCTGGTATTGTGGGCGCTAGATTGTGGGACGTATTTTTCTTTGATTGGGCGTATTATAGTCATCATTTAAGTGAAATTTTTTATGTATGGCAAGGTGGTATGGCTATTCAAGGTGGTATTGTTTTTGGCGTGGGAGCAGGAATAATTTATGCTAAACGTCATAAAATAGATATCTTAGCACTGGCTGATATCGTAGCTCCTGCAATTATTTTAGGGCAAGCCATTGGTCGTTGTGCTAATTTATTAAATGGCGATGCTTTTGGTGCGCCAACTGGTGGCAATTTTGGTATTATTTATCCAGAAACAACACTTGCTTATCATACGTATGGTGCTCAACCATTATGGCCTGCTGAAGTATGGGAAGGTCAAATTGATTTTGTGATTTTTGCTCTATTGTTGATTTTTAGAGCTTTTCCTCATGCCAAAGGTCAAGCTTTTTCTTTATATATAATGTTATATAGTTTAGCTCGCTTTGGCTTGGAATTTTTGCGTGGCGATTATGCTACTCCTGTATTTTTAAGCTTTACATCTGCACAGACAACTAGTTTAGTGGCATTTATTTTAGCGTTGATTTTCTTTATTTATTGTCAGATAACATATTCTAGGCAGACGAAAACAGTCAAATCTAAAATAAATAAAAATAGAATAAAAAATAAAAGAGGATATTAAATATGAAAAAATATCTATATCTTATTTGTCTATTATGCTGTTGTGCATTTGTAAGTAATATACAAGTAGTATCAGCACAGTCATCAGCTCCGTATGTAAGAGTGGGATTATTACAGGGAGTACAAGAAGTTGTAATTACAGCAAATGATGATTTTGTGGTCAAAGATGTTGACAATAAAGTAAATTATAAATTTAAAAAGATGAACGAAGTAAATATTCGTCAAAAAGATAGAACTGTTTATGTCAATAAAAAAGGTAAGGAAACTACTACTTTAGTGGTAGCAGTCAAAGATAATGCCCCTGTAATTGTCAATGGCAAACGATATAGAGGAAATTTGATTATTCAACCGCATAAAGCAGGGCTTACAGTGATAAATCGTTTATTGATTGATGAATATTTATATGGTGTCGTACCAGAAGAAATGCCTGCTAGCTGGAATATAGAGGCTTTGAAAGCTCAAGCCATAGCTGCTAGAACGTTTGCTTTATATGATAAACTAGATAGAAAACATACAAAAGAAGGTTTTGATGTTTGTGCAACAACAGATTGCCAAGTTTATGGTGGTATAGATTCAGAAGCATCAACTACAAATAAAGCTATAGATGCTACAAAAGGAGAAGTTATTGTTTACTTAAATCAACCGATATGTTCAGTATTTCATGCAGCTTCAGGTGGTCAAACTGATGACAGTATTAATGTATGGAATGTCAATGTGCCTTATTTGAGAGCAGTAGAAGATAAAGAGGAACAATCTCCATATCAAAGTTGGGCAGTATCTGTAACAGTAGATAATTTAAGTAAATCTATAAAAAATTCATATAGTGATATTGGTACAATAAAAGAAATAGATTTTAGTGGATTGAAAAAAAATCCAAATAAAGCAAGTAAACCGCAAGTTGTAAAATTTATAGGCAGTAATAAAAAATCTGTGGAATTGACCAAGACACAGCTTCGCAGTTTATTGGGTTTAAAAAGTAGCAATTTTACTATAGAATTAGAAGGTAATAAAAAAGCTAAAGGCGATACTTTAAAAATTGATAAAGATGATAAAAAATTGATTTTTAAAGGCAGTGGTTTTGGTCATCGTTTGGGAATGTCTCAATGGGGGGCAAAATCTTTAGCGGATAAAGGTAAAAAATATCAGCAAATTTTATATCATTATTATAGTGATGTAAATATAAAAGATATGTATAAATAAAAATAAAGGGGATAATATTTAATGCTATTAAATGAGTTTGACTATAATCTTCCAGAAGAATTAATAGCTCAAACACCATGTGCTAAACGTGACCATTCACGCTTGATGGTGTTAAATCGCAAAGAAAAAACTATTGAACATAAACATTTTTATGATATTAAACAGTATTTACGCAAAGGTGATACTTTAGTATTTAATGATACAAAGGTAATGCCTGCTCGTCTTATTGGTCATAGAGCAAAAACAGGCGGTAAGGTTGAAGTATTTTTATTAAAGCGTTTAACAAATACTAATCAATGGGAAGTTTTAGTAAAACCAGGTAAAAAAGCTCAATTAGGTAATATCATTGAATTTAGTGATGAGCTTGCTTGTGAAGTTGTAGGTCATACAGATTTTGGCGGTCGTATTGTAGAATTTAAATTTGATGGTATCTTTGAAGAAATCTTGGATAGATTGGGTGAAACACCACTTCCACCATATATTCATGAAAAATTAGAAGATAAAAATCGCTATCAAACTGTATATGCAAGAGAAGAAGGCTCAGCAGCAGCACCAACAGCAGGTCTTCATTTTACAAAAGAATTATTAGCGGAAATAAAGGAAATGGGTGTAAATTTAGCTTTTGTAACACTTCATGTAGGTCTTGGCACTTTCCGCCCTGTAAATGTAGATAATATTGAAGACCATGTAATGCATAAAGAATTCTACCATATTGAAAAAGAAGCAGCAGATATTATCAATCAAACTAAAGCTAATGGTGGTAGAGTAATCGCTGTAGGTACAACATCTATCCGTACTTTAGAATCAGCTGCGAAAGAAGATGGCACTATCTCTCCAATAGCAGAAGAAACAGGCATTTTTATTTATCCTGGCTATAAATTTAAAATCGTAGATTCTATTATCACTAATTTCCATTTACCAAAATCAACTTTAATCATGTTAATCAGCGCTTTTGCTGGTAGAGAATATGTACTTTCTGCCTATGAAGAAGCAGTAAAAGAAAAATACCGTTTCTTTAGCTTTGGCGACGCTATGTTTATAGAATAAGATAGTTATTTTTAGAAAAATTTTCTTTTGGTTCATTTTCTTTTATTTAAAAGAAAAACGAATAAATATATTTATCTTGGAGGCATAATGAAACCTGCAATTACTTATGAACTTATAAAGCAGTGTCCACATACTGGAGCACGTGCTGGTCGTATTCACACACCACATGGTAGTTTTGATACACCTATTTTTATGCCTGTTGGTACTCAGGCTAGTGTTAAGACTTTAGCACCGGAAGAATTAAAAGAAATGGGTGCTGGAATTATTTTAAGTAACAATTATCATTTATTTTTGCGTCCTGGTTCTAAGCTTGTGAAAGAAGCTGGCGGTTTGCATAAATTTATGAATTGGGATAGAGCTATTTTGACAGATAGTGGCGGATTTCAGGTATTTAGTTTAGGTGATTTGCGTAAAATATCTGAAGAAGGTGTAACTTTCCGTTCTCATATAGATGGTTCTAAAAAGTTCTTATCTCCAGAGATTGCTACACAATCACAAATGGATTTAGGCGCAGATATAATCATGGCATTTGATGAATGTGTGCCATATCCTGCTGATTTCAAATATACTCGTGAGTCTATGGAGCTTACACTTCGTTGGGCACAGCGTTGTAAAGATACAATGACAAATCCAAATCAAGGTTTATTCGGTATCGTACAAGGTGGTATGTATAAAGATTTACGTATCGAATGTGCTAATCGTTTAGTGGATATGGATTTTCCTGGATATGCTGTTGGTGGTTTAAGTGTTGGTGAACCAAAAGAATTGATGTATGAAATGCTTGATATCACTTTAGAACATTTACCACAGAATAAAGCACGTTATTTGATGGGTGTAGGTACACCGGATTGTTTAGTTGAAGGTGTAATGAGAGGTATAGATATGTTTGACTGTGTATACCCTACTCGTGTAGCTAGAAATGGAACAGCTATGACATGGAATGGTCGTTTAGTAATAAAAAATGCACAGTATGAGCATGATTTCCACCCAATTGATGAACATTGTAATTGCTATACTTGCAGAAATTATTCTAGAGCATATATTCGTCATTTAGTTCGTGTAAATGAAATCTTTGGTTTACGTTTATTAACAATCCATAATCTTCATTTCTTAATTGACTTTATGAGACAGATGCGTCAATCTATCATGGAAGATAGGTTCCCGGAATTTTATCGCAAATTTACAGCTAATTTCTCATTCAATGCAAAATCTGTGTAAATTTTGAGGAATATTTGTAAATAAATAGAGGTATTATGCTATACTATAGCTAATATAAAATAAATTAATATAATTTTTTATGATGAGGAGAATTTTTTTATGAGTGATTCAATGATGGCAAGTCTTTATTCCTATGGACCAATAGTATTAATGGTAATAATTTTCTATTTCTTACTTTATCGTCCACAGAAAAAACAACAAAAACAACGCAATACAATGATGGACAATTTAAAAGTAGGTCATCGTATTTTAACTATAGGTGGTATCCATGGGGAAATTACTTATATTGATTTAGAAAAATCTGATTTCATTAGAATTAGAATTGCTGATAATGTAGAAATTAAAATCAGCAGTGCTGCTGTAGCTAGAGATTTAACTCAGGAAAAAACAAATGCTAACCCAGCTAACAAATAATAAAAAGGTTCAACGTAAAGAACTTTTAGCAAAAAGAAGAGCGTTAACATTAATCCAGAAAAATGAGTATTCAGCAGTAATTACAAAGAAAATTGTAGAACTTGAGGAATATAAAAATTCTCAGATATGTTTTTTATATGCTTCAATGCCTGATGAATTTCAGACAAAAGAATTAATAGTAAATGCTCTCAAGGCAGGCAAACAAATTTGCCTGCCTTATATTACTGATAAAAATATGAAAATAATGCAAGCGACTTTAATAAAATCTTTAGATGAATTAGTTGTAGGTGCATATAATATTTTGACAGTAAAAGAAGAAAATCTAAGAATTGTAAAGCCACAAGATATAGATTTTATTTTAGTGCCTGCTGTAGGACTAGATAAAAAAGGTTATCGACTCGGTATGGGTGGTGGCTATTATGATAGATATTTAGTAAAAGCTGTCAACGCTAAAAAAATAGCAGCAGTATATGATTGTCAATTAGTTGATGAAGTAATCAAAGATGATTACGATATCAAAGTAGATATGATTTTGACAGAAAATACTACTATAAAATACAGATAATTATAAGGATATTGGGGGAAGATATTTTGAAACAAAATCCTTTATTGAAATTATTAGCGGTAATTATTGTTATCGTTGGTGTTTTTGCTGCATTTATAGCACCACTAGCTGGCTCAATAAGACAAGGTTTAGACCTTCAAGGTGGTACTCATGTCGTTTTAGAAGGTGTAGATACAGAGCAAGCACAAGTTAATGATGATGCTATGAACCGTGTAGTAAAAATCATGGAAAAACGTGTAAATGAACTTGGTTTGACAGAGCCAATCATTCAGCGTGAAGGCGAACGCCGTATTATCATTGAGCTTCCTGGTGTTAAAGACCCAGATAAAGCTATTGCTGTACTTGGCAAAACAGCTATGCTTGAATTCAAAGATGAAGAAGGCAATACTGTTTTAAGTGGTACAGATTTAAAAGATGCTAGAGAACAAACTACACAAAATAATCAAAATGAAGTAGCTATTGAATTCACTGATGAAGGTGCTCAAAAATTTGCTGATTTGACTTCTGCAAATGTAGGCAGAACAATTGCTATTTTACTTGATGGTGAAGTTTTAACAGCTCCACGTGTTAATGAACCAATTACTGGCGGTAAAGCAGTAATCACAGGTTCTAGAAATCTTGAAGAAGCACATAATTTAGCAGTGCTTTTACGTTCTGGTGCACTTCCTGTAAAAGTTGATATTATAGAAACTCGTACAGTAGGCCCAACACTTGGTCAAGATAGTAAAGATAAAAGCGTATTTGCATTCACTGTTGGTGTAGGTGCGATTTTTGTATTTATGTTACTTTTCTATCGTGTTTCTGGTTTGATTGCAAATTTAAGCTTGATGGCTTATGTAATAATTTTATTATTCGTACTTAAATTATTAGATGCTACGCTCACGCTTCCAGGGGTGGCGGGTATTATCTTGTCTATCGGTATGGCGGTTGATGCCAACGTACTTATCTTTGAACATTTCAAAGAAGAAGTAAAAGCTGGCAAGACACTTCGCATGGCGATGGATTCAGGTTTTAAACGTGCCTTTACTACAATTTTTGACTCAAACTTAACTACAATTATTGCAGCAGCAGTATTATTCTTCTTTGGTACAGGTCCAATTCGTGGTTTTGCCATTACCTTAGGTCTTGGTGTTGTCATCAGTATGTTTACAGCTATTACATTAACACAGTTTATGCTTAAACATTTGATTGCAGCTAGATTATTCACTGACCCACGTATTTATGGTGTATCTTTAGGTCATAAAGTAAAGGACGGTGACATGAAATAATGGCTAGATTTGATATTATTGGTAAACGCAAGATATGGTATGCAATATCTTCATTATTGATTATTGCCAGCTTGTTTTTCATGGTAACTCGTGGCTTTAATATGGGTATTGACTTTACTGGTGGTACTATCATGGATTTACGCTTTGAAAAGGCTGTAAATATAAATGATGTACGTGCTGTTTTAAATGAATATAATTTGAGCAATAGTACAATTCAGCTTTCTGGAGAATCTAGTTCATCTACAGAATCTGAAAATGTAATGATAAGAACTGTAGATTTAGAAGAACAAGAACGTAAAGAAGTAATGGCTGGTTTAACTGATAAACTAGGTGCATATCAAGTGCTTCGTGAAGAAAAAGTCGGTGCTACAATGGGTACTGAACTTATCATGAACGCTATATATGCTACAATTATTTCATGGTTATTGATTATTGCTTATGTATCTTATCGTTTTGAATTTAAATTCGGTATTTCAGCAGTATTAGGCTTAGCACACAATGTAATTATTGTACTTGGTGCTTTTGCACTTACTCAGCGTCAAATAGATTCTTCATTTGTAGCAGCATTACTTACAATTATCGGTTACTCTATAAATGATACTATCGTTATTTTTGACCGTATCCGTGAAAATCTAAAATTGCATTTTAGAAAAAATGGCGATATTGTAGAACTTGTAAATACAAGTATTTATCAGACAATGACTCGTTCTATTTATACAGTATCTACAGTATTATTCGCTACATTCGCGCTTTATTTCTTTGGCGGAGATACAACAAAAGATTTTGCCTTTGCTTTATTGATCGGTTTCTTCTGCGGTGCATATACATCTATATTTATTGCCAGCCCACTTTGGGTTACATTTAGAAGATATTCTGATAAAAAACGTTTAGCAAAACGCATGGCAGATACAGGTAAATAATAAAAATAAAAGCTAAGATTAATGATGATAAAAACCTGATATGCACCCAAAATATTGGACATATTAATTAAGCCACTAATTGAGACTTAGTTCTGTATTCTACAGGACTAAGTCCTTTTAGTTTTATCT
>OGMX01000417.1_pt1 | contig 30295 bp, 25 predicted proteins | sample 1573351 | NCBI WGS metagenome assembly OGMX01 (sample SAMEA2581926, study PRJEB24529) | metagenome | biome: Human gut stool | place: China | collected 2011 | reverse complement strand
TATATAACATTGACTGCTGAAAGTGATAATGTTTTTTGCAAAATCGGTGAGAAAATAAATGGACATGAGTTTCATTATTCCGACAGTAATAATAATGGGCATGATTTTTTAGCCTTGAAAGCTTCAGGAATTTCTGAATGGAGTTGTAGTCATGCTAATAAAGTTCTGTATGCTGGCTATCCACACATTCACTTATGGGGAAATATAAATTTTGCACGAAATTTTATTCGTGCCTGTGATGAATTTGCAAAAAAACGGGATTGATCTACTGATGGTTTTAGCTGTTAGTATTTATTTAAGGGGAATTGGATTATGATGCTTTTATTTGCCATTATAGCGGGCTTTATTTTAGACCTGCTGATTGGCGACCCGCGTTGGCTGCCTCATCCGATTTGTTTAATTGGAAATTTGATAAGCTTTTTAGAAAAGCTGCTACGCAGTATTTTTGGAAAAAGCTCGCGTGGCTTATTGCTAGGAGGCGCTGTATTAGTAATATTAGTGCTTGCTTTTTCGTTTTGTGTTCCATTTTTAGTATTGGCTTTGGCAGAAAAAATCAATCCGTGGTTGGCTTTTGCTGTAGAGAGTTTTATGTGTTATCAAATTTTTGCAACGCGTTGTTTACGTGAAGAAAGTATGAAAGTTTATACTGCGTTAAAAAATAATGATTTAACAGATGCTAGAATGAAACTTTCGTGGATAGTTGGACGTGATACTAAAGAACTTACAAAATCAGAAGTGACTAAAGGGGCAGTTGAAACTGTTGCTGAAAATACTGCAGATGGAATTATTGCTCCAATGCTGTATATGTTTATCGGCGGAGCTCCGCTTGCGTTTCTTTATAAAGGAATAAATACCATGGATTCCATGGTTGGCTATAAAAATGACAAATATTTATATTTTGGGCGTTGTGCGGCAAAATTAGATGATTTTGCTAATTATATTCCAGCGCGTGTTGCTGGAATATGTATGATAGTTGCAGCTTATCTTTTAAGTTTGGATGCAAAAAAAGCCTGGAAGATTTTTAAACGTGACCGTTACAATCATTTAAGTCCTAATTCTGCAATGACGGAATCAGTAACTGCTGGCGCTCTTCATATTCAGTTAGGCGGCGGACATTTTTATTTTGGAAAATGGGTGCCTAAAGATACTATTGGTGATGATATCAGACAAGTTGAACCGGAAGATATCGTCCAGACTAATAATTTGATGTATATGACAGCTGTTTTAAGTATTTTAGTTTTTGCATTAATTTATTTACTGGAGCTTTTTATTAAAAGCTAAAGGGTGGAAAATATGTATAAATCTGTACATGGTGGAGATATTTACAGTGAGCAAAATAACAGTTTAGGGAAAAATATTGTTGATTATTCAGCAAACGTTAATCCATTAGGTTTACCTGTATCTGTAAAAGAGGCTATTAAGAATTCAATCAAAAACTGCGTTAATTATCCAGATCCTTTATGCAGGGAACTAATAGAGAAATTAGCTAAATATTTGAATATAAAAAAAGAATATCTTTTCATAAGCAATGGTGCTGCTGATGTTTTATTTAAACTTGCCTTAACAGTCAAACCTGGCCGTGCTGTATTATTGGCTCCAACTTTTGCTGATTATGAAAAAGCTTTGCGGACAGTTGATTGTAAATTTACTTATTACGAATTGCAGGAAGAAAAAAACTTTATTGCAGGATATGATCTGTTGAAAAGAATCAATAGCAGAGTAGACTTGGTCGTAATATGCAATCCTAATAATCCGACTGGGAAATTAATAGATGAAGATTTATTGCTGGAGATATTGGAAAAATGCTGCCGTACAGGTACAAAGCTGCTATTAGACGAATGCTTTATGGATTTTGTGGATGGCGATAAAGCATATTCGCTATGTTCGAAACTAGATAAATATCACAATCTTATTATATTGAAAGCATTTACAAAAACATATGCGATGCCAGGCTTACGTTTAGGTTATTGCATGACGTCTGATGTGTCGTTGATAAAAGGACTGCATGAAAATGGTCAGGACTGGAATGTTTCTATTCCGTCACAAGCAGCTGGTATTGCGGCTTTAGATGAAGAAAATTACTTACTGGCCAGCAAAGAGTTGATTCGTGTTGAACGGCAGTATCTTACTGCACAATTGGAGGGCTTGGGAGCAAAAACATTTGGTTCTGAGGCCAATTATATATTTTTTAAATTGGAGAAACCTGAAAATTTGGCAGAACTTTTACGTAAGCATGGCTTTTTGATTAGAGAGTGTAATAATTACCATAATTTGGGGCCAACGTATTATCGAATTGCAGTAAAAACACGATATACAAATCGGGCTTTAATTAAAGCGATAAAGGAAGTTAGACGTAATGCGCTCATTATTGGTAATTATTGATGGCTTAGGTGATGATCATATTCCTGCTTTGAATGGATTGACACCTTTCCAATATGCTGAACATAAAAATATCGATACTCTTATTAAGCTGGGAACATACAGTGAAGTAAGCATTTGTGAGAATGATTTCATTCCTGAAAGTTTGAGTTGTATTTTGCGCTTGCTTGGTGTACAGCAGCGGGATTTCCCAACAAATAGAGCGTATTTGGAATTGTTGGCGCATGGCAGGGATATTTCGGAATATGAGATGGTATTACGCTGTAACCTGGTTTCAATAGACAAAGATAATACGCTGGTATCTTTTAATGGTCAGGGACTTTCGGCAGAAAGCATGGCAGAAGCAGCTAAAGCATGCGATGAGTTTTGGCAGGGCATAGAATTTATGCATTTGTCTATGTATCGTAATCTGTTGATTTTAGATAAAGACAGAAGGATTTTGGACAATTGTGTTATTTCTCCGCCTCACGAGAGTATGGGAAAGAATGTTGACCTGCTTTTAGGAGAATTAAAACAGCAGTCTTTGCTGTTAAAGCATTTTATTGAAGGAACAGCGAAAAGGCTGGAACGTTTTAACCATGATGACATTCGTTATATGCTTTATCCATGGGGGCCTTCAGAACGTAAAACGTTGCCTGGATTTCAAGCTTTGCATGGGTTGAAAGGTGCAGCAATTTGCGAAGCAGAAATTGTCAGAGGCATTGCAAAAGGATTGCATTTGACGGCTCCTAAAATCGCTGGAGTGACAGCGGATATAGATACTGATATTGCTGCCAAGGCAACAGCGACCTTAAATATGTTGAAAGAACATGATTTTGTCTTAACGCATTTTAACGGTGCAGATGAAGCAGCACACAGATATGATTATCAGAGCAAAGCTGAGTTTATAAGTGCTATTGACGAAGAGTTTTTAGAGAAAATTATAAATAATATACAGGAACCTTTACGCATTGTTATTTGTGGTGATCATGTAACAAGTTCTATTAATGGAAAACATAATAAAAATGCAGTTCCTGTAGTTGCTGCACAAATCAATACTGCTGCTATACCAGTAAAAATAAATAATTATCAGGATATCCTGACATTTTTGATGAGAGCGAGTGATATGCGTGGCTAAAGCTATAATGGTACAAGGAACAATGTCTAATGCCGGTAAAAGTTTGGTGACAGCTGGTTTATGCCGTGTTTTTAATCAAGATGGTTATAAAGTAGCACCTTTTAAATCTCAAAATATGGCATTGAACTCATTTATTACTCGTAATGGTGCAGAAATGGGAAGGGCGCAGGTTGTGCAGGCAGAAGCGGCCAACATTGAACCAAGTGCCTTGATGAACCCTATTTTGCTGAAACCAACCAGTGATTCAGGCTCACAGGTTATTGTTAATGGTGAAGCTATTGGAACTATGACAGCTGCAGAATATTTCAAATTTAAAACAAATTTGATCCCTGATATTATGAAAGCATATGGTCAATTATCCGAAAGTAGTGATGTGATTGTTATCGAAGGTGCTGGGAGCCCAGCCGAAATCAATTTAAAATCACAGGATATAGTTAATATGGGTATGGCAAAGATGGCAAAAGCACCGGTGCTTTTAGTTGCCGATATAGACAGAGGCGGTGTTTTTGCTTCTATTTACGGAACTTTAATGTTGCTTGAGGAAGATGAAAGAGCGATGGTTAAAGGTATCATTGTCAATAAATTTCGCGGTGATGTCGAGATACTGCGTCCTGGTTTGAAAATGATAGAAGAGAAAACGGGGGTGCCTGTTGTTGGTGTATTGCCGATGCTGCATGTAGATATTGAAGATGAGGATAGTTTATCAGAACGGTTAACTACACATACAGAAGTACAGGCAGTAGATATTGCTGTTATCCGTATTCCAAGAATGTCTAATTATACTGATTTCAATGTTTTTGAACTTATACCAGGTGTATCGCTGCGTTATGTGCAATCAGTTTCAGAGTTGAAAAATCCGGACATGATTGTTATTCCGGGAACAAAAAATACTATTGGTGATTTAAAATGGATGCGTCAAAATGGATTGGAAGCAGAGATAATGAAACGCGCTCATGCTGGTACAGTGGTTTTTGGTATTTGCGGCGGTTATCAAATGTTGGGGAAGAATCTTTCGGATCCATATGGAGTAGAAGAAGGAGGAGATACTGCAGGATTAGGTCTTTTGGATGTTGAAACCATTTTTGCTGAGAAAAAACGCACTATTCAGGTAGATGGATATTTTGGCGAAGTAAAAGGTATTTTCAGCGCGTTAACCGGCCGCTCTTTTTATGGTTATGAAATACATTCCGGCATAACCAATTTTGATGATGGTAAATCGTTGACATTGATGAAACCTATTCACGAAGCAGGTGAAATAAGTCCAGAAGGATCTCAGAATGTTAGTGATACTATGAACGTATATGGTACATATGTGCATGGAGTATTTGATGGTGAAGGTATTGCTAAATCTGTGGTGGAAGCTTTACTTGCTAAAAAGGGTATGAAGCCAGACGATATTAAAACTATTAATTTTAATGATTATAAAAAGCAGCAGTATGATCTTTTGGCAAATAGTATACGTGAAAATATTGATATGAAAAAAATTTATGAGATTTTGGAAGCCGGTGTGTAAGATGGAGCATGGGTTAATTCATATCTATTGCGGGGACGGGAAAGGTAAAACTACTGCTTGTCTAGGATTAAGTATACGTTGTGCGGGGCATGGCAATAAAGTATTATTCGTACAATTTTTAAAAAGCCGTCTTACCGGAGAGTTGAAATCTTTAGAATTGCTTTCAAATATTGAAGTCTTAAGGGGTAAAGAAACTAAAAAATTTACTTTTCAGATGACTGCGGATGAGAAACAGGAAGTCCTGCGGGAGCATATGCGGTTATTTGCTAGAATTAAGACTAAACTGGAACAGGAAGAAGTACGATTATTGGTTCTTGATGAAGTTATAGGTGCTTGTAATACAGGTGTTTTTGATGAAGGACAATTAATTGATTTTCTGAAAAATAAGCCGCAGAGTTTAGAGGTTGTTTTGTCTGGACGGAACCCGTCTTCAGCTTTACTCGATTTAGCAGATTATGTGTCTGAGGTTTGTAAGCGTAAGCATCCTTTTGATAATGGTATAGCGGCAAGAGTAGGAATTGAAAAATAAATTGAAGAAAGGTGGTAGAAAATATGGAATTACAAAATGTGTTACCGGCTGATATTGAAAAACGCAGTATGGAGATTATTGCTGAAGAATTGGGGGAGATCCAGCTTGATCCAGAGAAAGTTAGTATTGTAAAAAGGGTTATTCATACCTCTGCTGACTTTGATTATGCACGTACGCTGCATTTTTCGAATGGTGTAGTAGAGAAAGCTTTAGAAGCACTGAAAAAGGGCGCTACTATAGTTACTGATACTAATATGGCTTGCGTGGGTATAAATAAACCTGGTTTAAATAAGCTTGGCGGCAAAGCGGTTTGCTTTATGGCAGATGCTGATGTGGCAGAAAGAGCGAAAGAAGCTGGTTCTACACGTGCTGCTGCTTGTATGGAAAAAGCTTGTGAAGTAGAGGGGCCTGTAATTATTGCTGTTGGTAACGCTCCTACGGCGTTAGTACGCTTAGATGAACTTGTAAAAGAGGGCAGGATTAAGCCTGAGCTTGTTATTGGTGTTCCCGTTGGTTTTGTCAATGTTGTGGAATCTAAAGAAATCATTATGAAAACTGGTATTCCTTATATAGTTGCTCGTGGCCGTAAGGGTGGCAGTAATGTAGCTGCAGCTATTTGTAACGCGCTTATTTACAAGCTGACGCGTTAAATAAAAACATTGACAATAACATCGTAGAGTAATATAATATTCTTCGTTGAAAGACTTATTCCCCGATAGCTCAATCGGTAGAGCACTCGGCTGTTAACCGAGTTGTTGTAGGTTCGAGTCCTACTCGGGGAGCCAGTAAATTGAGCCTGCTAAAAAAGCAGGCTTTTTATTTTGTTATCTAAATGTTGGTGATAATATTTTGTTGGATAACAGTACTTAGAATATTGCTGGAGATAGATAGCTTTTTTATGATATAATAAAGCTATAATATAGCAAAGGAGAATGATTCATGGCATTTGAGTTAATGAATACTCAAGAAATTCATGAGTTTGGATTACAGGTATTGCTGCAGCATCTTACTGAAAAAGGTTTTGAAATAGAATTCGCTCAACCTAATAAAAGTGAGATTCCACATGTAGTTGCTAAGCAAGGTGAGCAGTTGATTTTTATTTTGGTGGCTACTGATGTTTATCCCAATAAAGGTACTATTGCCGATTCTGATAAGCAGGCATTATTGGAACATGCTCAAACTTTTGCAGCACAGTCTGCTTGTGCTTATTTGGGCATCGCCAATGCTGACGGTGTTGTTAATAAAGATAAAGAATTATGTGCCAAAGCTTTTAAAAATGCACAATTTTATACTGACTTCAGCGGATTGGAATTCATTCATTTCGAAGATTGAGGTGCTAGAAGATGGACTTACTGAAAGTTGATTATGATAAATGTATAAAATGTGGTATTTGTGTAGAGGCGTGTCCATCATGTATTTTATCAATGGGAGAGCTTGGACCTGAATGCAATTTTGATAGAGGTTGTATGAGCTGCGGCCATTGTGTTGCTATTTGCCCAACGGCTGCTATGGATAATAAATATGTGCCGCTAGAAGAACAATTACCACTGCCGATGCCTGTTTTAGATGCTGAAACTGCATATAATTTTTTGCGGATGCGTCGATCAGTTCGTATGTTTAAACCGCAGCCACCAACTGAGTCTGATGTACGTAAACTGCTTGAAGTATGTCGCTATGCGCCAACAGCAGGTAATTCACAGGGAATGTATTATATAGTAATCAGTGATAAGGAAAAAATCAGAGCTATTGCTGAGGCTACAGCACAGTGGATGGAACAGGAAATTGCAGAAGGAAGTTCTAACAGCAGATATTTTACTACTGTATTGAGAGCTTATCGCGAGCGTGGTCAGGATATTATTGCCCGCAACGCACCGATGGTGATTTTTGCATTGGCCCGTAGATTAAATACAACTGGTGTTAGTAATGCAGAACAGTCTTGGGCTTATGCGGAGCTTTATGCACCGACTATCGGCATGGGAACGACTATTGCCGGATTTATTCAAACCTGTGGTATAGCCGGATATAAACAATTGCTTGACTTGGTAGAAGTGCCGGCTAAGCAAAAAATAGTAGGCGCTTTAATGGTTGGTTATCCGAAATATAAATTCCAAAGGTTAGTAGAACGACAGCATTTAAAAGTGGAATTTAAATAAAATACGAATAATGTAAAAAGAGCAGTAACCTTTAAGGTTACTGCTCTTTTTTTATGTATAATCACTCTTAAAAAGTAAAATATAAATTTTTTTGAATGTATTTGATTTGAATTCGCACCAAGTTATAGATATTTTGCATTAAAAGTGGTAAAATTAATGATGAAATATTTTAAAATAAAATATAAATTTAATTTAAAATAAGGAGTTAAGTGTGAGACATTTATTACTGCCTTTATTTTTAGGTTCTTTGGATATTATTTCAGCGATAATTGCTGCTTTAGTTAGCATATATTTGAGGTTTGACGGAAATTTGATACCGCAAAATTATTTATCAATGTTAGTCGGTCAATTACCTTTTTTTGTAATGATAACTATTGTAAGCTTTTTTTTATTTAAATTGTATAGTAGAGTTTGGCGATATGCAGGTAGCAGCGAGCTATTGGCAATAGTTGGTGCTAATTTTGCTGGAGCTATTTGCTGGTTTATTTTTTCAGTTCTTGTTGAAGCTGTTTTACCGAGATCAATTTATATTTTAACGGCTCTGGTGCTCACTTTTTTTGTTGGTGGAACAAGATTATCACTGAGAGTATATAGTTATTTGACTTCTAAACCTCAATATATACAAAGGACTCAAAAACTTAATAAAGTGTTGGTAATTGGGGCAGGTGATGCCGGTGCAATGTTGGCTAGAGAAATTGAGAGGTATCATAGCGGGAAAAGAAAAATTATTGGATTCATTGATGATGACAGAGATAAACAAGGGAAAACCATGTTTGGAATCAGAGTTTTAGGATCGCGATATGATATAGAACAAGTTGTTGCAGATACAGATGCTAATGAAATAATAATTGCTATGCCTTCTGTTAAAGGCAAGGAAATAAAAGAAATAATTGACGTTTGCAAAAATACCAATTGTAAGTTAACTATTTTACCAGGTGTTTATGAAATTATAGAAGGGACAGTCAGTGTTAATCAATTAAGACCTGTTGAAGTAGAAGATCTTTTGGGGCGTGATCCAGTAAAGTTAGATACTAAAAATGTGAGTGCATATATTACTGGAAAAGTAGTTCTAATCACTGGGGCAGGAGGCTCTATTGGCAGTGAAATCTGTCGACAAGTAGCAAAAATGCAACCCAAAAAAATGTTACTTTTAGGAAAAGGTGAGAATAGTATTTATGAGATTTCTCAAGAATTAAGTATAGAATATCCGCAGATTAGAAAAGTTCCTATTATTGCAGATGTTAGAGATGAAGAAAGAATAAATGGGATTATGGATTATTTTCATCCCCATGTAGTATTTCATGCTGCAGCTCATAAACATGTACCCTTGATGGAATATCAACCAATGGAAGCGGTAAGAAATAATGTTTTAGGAACTAAAGTTGTGGCAGAAGCTGCTTCTAAGAATGGTGTTGAAACTTTTGTTATGATATCAACTGATAAAGCAGTAAACCCAACCAGTGTAATGGGATGTACAAAGAGAGTGGCAGAGATGTTTGTCCAGAGCATGAACTCTATAAGTGAAACTCGTTTCGCAGCAGTTCGTTTCGGAAATGTTTTAGGTAGTCGAGGCAGTGTTATTCCACTTTTTAAGAAACAGATTGCTAAAGGAGGCCCGGTAACAGTCACGCATCCAGATATGAAACGCTATTTTATGACTATTCCAGAAGCAAGTCAGTTAGTGCTACAGGCTGGAGCAATGGCAGAAGGTGGAGAAGTTTTTGTTCTTGATATGGGAGAACCTGTAAAAATTTATGATTTGGCAAGAGATATGATAACTTTATCAGGCATGATTCCAGAAGTTGATATAGAAATAAAGTTTACAGGATTAAGACCTGGTGAAAAGCTTTTTGAAGAATTGCTTTCGGCTGAAGATGGAACAGAAGCAACGCAGCATAAAAAGATATTTACAGCAATGATAAAATGTGTCGATAAAACAAAACTGGATTTTCAGATAAGAAGATTATTAGAACAAACTACTGGTGATAATGTAGTTGAAGTTTTGAAAGAAACTGTACCTACTTATAGACCTAATAGAATAAATTGCTAAGAGGTGGCTGTAATGAAGACGATTAGTTTTTCTCCTCCTGATATTACTGAAGCGGAGATTAAAGAAGTGGAAGAAGCGCTTAGAAGCGGTTGGATAACAACAGGTCCTAGAACGAAAAAATTAGAAAAAGAGATAGCTAATTATTGTGGAACAAATAAAGTAGTTTGTTTAAATTCTGCTACAGCTTCATTAGAGCTTAATTTACGTGTTCTTGGAATTGGTCCTGGTGATGAAGTTATAACATCTGCTTATACTTATACTGCTTCTGCAAGCGTTATTGATCACATTGGCGCTAAAATTGTGCTGATTGATACTGCTGCAGGCAGTTATGAGATGGATTATGAAAAATTAGAAAGTGTGATTACAGAAAGAACGAAGGCTATCATCCCAGTTGATTTAGCTGGAATTCCATGTAATTATTCAAAAATATATGAAATTATAAATTATAAAAAACATTTGTTTAAACCGAAAAATAAGATCCAGAAGGAAATTGGGCGAGTTGTAGTATGTGCAGATGCAGCACACGCTTTTGGAGCTTGCCAAAATGGAAAGAAGGTCGGAAATATAGCAGATTTTACAAGTTTTTCTTTTCATGCTGTTAAAAATTTTACAACCGCTGAAGGAGGCGCTTCAACATGGAAAGATATTGCTGGTATTGATAATGAGGAGCTATATCATGAGTATCAGTTATTGTCTTTACATGGGCAATCAAAAGATGCTTTAGCCAAAACACAGTTGGGAGCTTGGGAATATGATATCAAAGGTACATATTATAAATGTAATATGACTGATATTATGGCAGCAATAGGAATTGTTCAATTCAAGCGTTATCCGGAACTGCTGAAGAGAAGAAAAGCTATCATAACAAAGTACGATGAAGGATTAGCCGAATGCAATGTAGATGTTTTAAAACACTACACAAAAGAGTACGTTAGCAGCGGACATCTTTATTTGGTGAGACTGCTAGAGAAAGATAGTGCATATAGAAATGCATTTATTACAAAGATGGCAGAACGTGGAATAGCGACTAATGTGCATTACAAACCACTGCCAATGCACAGTGCTTATAAAAATTTTGGATTTGATATTAAAGATTATCCTAATGCTTATGCCCAATTTGCGAATGAAATTACGTTACCATTACATACTTTATTAAGTGATGATGATGTAAAGTATATTATTGATAACTTCAAATTAGTGCAAAAGGAATTAGGTTAATGTTGTGTAAATGGGAAAATTTACCTTCCTCCATGCAAAATGATGAGGTTAAATTTTATTATGATATTTTACAACATAAAAGAATCAGTATAGTTGTAAAATATATTTTTGATAAATTAATGGCTATAACACTGTTACTTATATTTTCGCCGTTATTTTTAATCTTAGGTATTCTAATAAAAATAGATTCGCCAGGCGAAATATTTTTTAGGCAAGTACGTGTTACCCAATATGGTAAATCGTTTCGAATCTATAAATTTCGCACAATGGTAAGTAATGCAGAAAAAATTGGAAATCAGATAACAATTAATCAGGATATTAGAATTACAAAGATTGGTAAAAAAATACGAAAATGTCGTTTAGATGAATTGCCTCAGCTGATCAATATTATTAAAGGTGAGATGAGTTTTGTCGGAACAAGGCCAGAAGTTCCTAAGTATGTGGCTTTCTACTCCAAGGAAATGTTAGCTACATTGCTTTTGCCAGCTGGTGTTACGAGTTCAGCAAGTATTGCTTTTAAGGATGAAGAGCAGCTCCTAAAGAATGAAAAAGATATAGATATAGCGTATGTAGAAAAAGTTTTACCTCAAAAAATGGAATATAACTTAGAGGGATTGAGAAATTTTAGTTTTTCCGAAGATATTAAAATAATGTTAAAAACAGTTCGAGTTGTTTTATAATTTTGGAGGCTGAGTTAATTGATGAAAGAGTTATTGTTGGCTAAAATACGTAATAAGAATATTACGGTAGGTGTGGTTGGTTTAGGTTATGTAGGATTGCCATTAGCAGTGGAAAAAGCTAAAGCTGGTTATAAAACAATCGGCTTTGATGTGCAAAAAGAAAAAGTTGAAATGGTTAATGCTGGTCATAATTATATTGGTGATGTAGTAAACGAAGATCTGGAGGAAATTGTTAAAAGTGGGATGCTTTCTGCTACTACAGATTTTTCTTTTGTCAGAGATGTTGATTTCATTGCAATTTGTGTACCAACTCCATTAGATGAACACCAGCAGCCAGATATTAGTTATGTAAGGGAAAGTACAATTTCTGTTGCTAAATATTTAAAAAAGGGAACAATGGTTGTTTTAGAATCGACTACTTACCCCGGTACAACGGAAGAGCTGATAAGACCTTTGTTAGAAGATGGTTCAGGGTTAAAATGCGGTGAGGATTTTTATTTGGGGTTTTCACCGGAACGTGTTGACCCGGGAAATCTGCTTTATAAGACGAAAAATACGCCCAAAGTAGTAGGAGCTATAGGAAAAGATGCTACAGAAGTAATTGCGGAGATGTATCGTCATGTTCTTGAAGGCGATGTTTATGAGGTATCATCTCCGGCTGTGGCTGAGATGGAAAAAATACTGGAGAATACTTATAGAAATATAAATATTGGGCTTGTAAATGAATTAGCTATTTTGTGCCATAAAATGGATATCAGTATGTGGGAAGTAGTTGATGCTGCTAAAACAAAACCGTATGGATTTCAAGCCTTCTATCCAGGTCCAGGTCTAGGTGGACATTGCATTCCGTTAGACCCTTATTATTTATCTTGGAAAGCGCGTGAGTATGGTTTTCATACTTCGATGATTGAAGCATCAGGGATGATAAACGACAGAATGCCGGAATATTGTGTAGATCGTTGTGGATCTGTTTTAAATAAGTTTGGTAAAGCTATCAATGGAGCAAAAGTTCTAGTATTAGGTGTGGCGTATAAGCAGGATATTGACGATTATCGTGAAAGTCCTGCACTCAGAGTAATTGATATATTAGAAAAACGCGGCGCGGAAGTAATTTATTTTGATCCTTGGATTCCAAAGTACAAAAATCATCATGGTGAGATAAAAACAGGCTTAAAATCTTTAGAAAAAGAAATTATCGCTGATGCTGATTTAGTGGTAATTACAGCTGCGCATACAAATATAGATTATAAATATATTGCTGAAAACGCCCAAGCTATATTTGATGCTAAAAATGCAATGAAAAATATTGATGAGCGAGATAATATAGAAGTTTTATAAGGAGATTTAGGATGAAATATGCATTAATAGGATGTGGTCGTATTGCTACTAATCATATCAAAGCCGCTCTTAATAATAATTTAGAAATAATTGCTGTGTGCGATGTAGTAGAAGAAAAGATGGAAGCATTATTGGCTAAGCATAATTTAGAAAGCTGTAATTCCATTAAGCGATATGTCGATTATAAAAAGATGCTTTCGGAAAATGAGGATATCAAGCTTGTCAGCATAGCAACAGAAAGTGGTCTACATGCTAATATAGCTCTTTATTGTATTGAAAAGAATATTAATGTAATCATTGAAAAACCCATGGCAATGAGTATTTCTGATGCGGATAAAATCATTGCTGCAGCGGAAAGATATAAAGTAAAAGTTTCTGCTTGCCATCAAAATAGATTTAACGTAGCTGTACAAAAAATGCGTACTGCTTTAGAACAGGGGAGATTTGGTAAAATATCTCATGGATCTATACATGTGCGTTGGAATAGGGATAAAGGTTATTATGATCAAGCTGTATGGCGCGGAACATGGGAGCAAGATGGCGGTGCTTTAATGAATCAGTGTATTCATGGCATTGATTTATTACGATGGATGATGGGTGATGAAATAGTTGAAGTATATGGTAAAACAAAACAACAATTTCATAATTATCTGGAAGCTGAAGATTTGGGAATGGCTGTTGTAACGTTTAAAAATGGTGCTATTGGAACTATTGAGGGAACAACTAATGTTTATCCTAAAAATTTAGAAGAAACATTATATCTTTTTGGGGAGAATGGAACTGTAAAAATAGGTGGAACATCAACTAATAACATAGATGTATGGGATTTTTCTGATAATTGTGCTGAAGATAAAGAAAATAAAGGACTGACAGAAGTCACAAGTAATGTTTATGGTAATGGACATACAATCTTATTCGCTGATATGATAGAGGCTATAAAAAACAATAGACAACCATATGTGGATGCTTATGCCGGGAAAAATGCTTTGGAATTAGTGCTAGCAATTTATCAATCTGCTGCACAAGGAAAACCTGTACAGTTACCGTTAAAAAATTGTAATACTATGGATTTTGTTGGGAGATTTGAAAATGAGTGAAAAAAAATATTTTGTTCATGAAAGCAGTTATGTAGATGACAATGTTTCAATTGGAGATGGAACAAAAATATGGCATTTTTGCCATATCCAGTCAGGAGCACATATAGGTAATAAATGTTCTTTTGGTCAGAATGTAAATGTCAGCAATAACGTAATTATTGGAAACGGTGTTAAAGTGCAGAATAATGTTTCTATATATGAAGGTGTGGAGCTTGAAGATGATGTATTTTGTGGACCTTCTATGGTATTTACTAATGATATGAATCCACGTGCAAAATATCCAAAAGGTTCTGCTGGATATAAGAAAACACTTATTAAAAAAGGCGCAACTGTTGGGGCTAATGCGACTATAGTGTGCGGACATACAGTTGGTAAATGGGCATTTATTGCTGCTGGTAGTGTAGTAACAAATGATATCAAGGATTATGCAATGGTAATAGGCGTGCCAGCTCGACAAGTTGGTTGGATGTGTGAATGCGGAGAAAAATTAACGCAAGAACTAATTTGTAAGCAATGTGGTAAAAAATATAATGAACACAATACTGGTTTAATAGAAATTAAATAGAGGGGATATAGCGATGGAGTTTATTGATTTACATGCGCAATATTTACAATTAAGAGATGAAATCAATGCTAACATACAAAAAGTGCTTGATCATGGCAAGTATATTATGGGGCCGGAAGTTTTTGAATTGGAAGACCAATTAGCCGATTATGTTGGCGTTCAACACTGTATTACTTGTGCCAATGGTACAGATGCCTTGCAAATGGTACTAATGGCATGGAACATTAAAGCAGGTGACGCAGTTTTTGTGCCTTCTTTTACCTTTATGTCTACTGCAGAAGTGGTTAGCTTGCAAGGTGCAACACCAGTGTTTACCGATATTGATATTAAAACATTTAATATGAGCGCAGAAAGCTTAGAAAAGCAGATAAAAAAAGTGCTGGCAGAAGGAAAATTAACTCCAAAAGCGATTATACCTGTTGATCTTTTTGGTCAACCAGCTGATTATGAACAAATTGGGCAAATAGCACAAAAATATAATTTATTAGTATTAGAAGATGCTGCTCAGGGATTTGGTGGCAACATTAATGGCAAAATGGCTTGTAGCTTTGGTGATGCAGCAACTACTTCTTTTTTTCCGGCAAAGCCACTAGGATGTTATGGTGATGGTGGCGCCGTTTTTACTGATAGTGACGAATTGGCTAATTTGTTAAAATCTATTAGAATTCATGGTAAAGGAACAGAAAAATATGATAATGTACGTATTGGTTTAAATAGTCGTTTAGATACCATTCAAGCAGCAATATTACTTCCAAAATTAAAAGCATTCAAGGAGTATGAACTGCAAAAACGTAATGAAATTGCTTGTCGATATACAGAATCACTGAAAGGCAAGTATACTACTCCTTTTGTACCTAATAACATAAAAAGCAGCTGGGCACAGTACACATTATTATTAAAAAATGAAGAAGAACGCAATTCTTTGCAGTCTAAATTAAAAGAGCACAATATACCCAGTATGATCTATTATCCAAAACCGTTACATTTGCAAACGTGCTACAAAGATTTGGAATATAAATGTAGATTGATAAATTCGGAAAACGCTAGTAAATGTGTGTTAAGCTTGCCTATGAGCCCATGGATGGACGAGTGTGATATAATTAAAATTTTGAAATTTTTATGATTATTAGAGGATCTTTTTTTGATAAAAATAAAAAACAACTTTCTTAAATCAATAACTATATTAATAAGTGGTTCTATATTGGGACAGATCGTTAATTTTATAACGGCACCAGTAATGACCAGATTTTTTAGCCCAGAAGATATTGGTATTTACACATATATAACTACGATAGCGTATGTTTTTAGCCCAATATTATGTTTGAGATATGAAACTGCTATTGTTCTGGAGGAAGATGAAGACAATATATTTGCTATTTTGAAATTTTGCTTTATTAGCACATTTTTTTTATCCATTTTCATAATTCTGGCATACACGTTCTATTTTTCTTGTTTTTCAGGAAATAAGGATATATTAAAATATATTAATCTAATCTTTATTTTGTTATTAATTTCCGGAATTATAAATATTTTTACTTCTTATAACAATAAAGAAAAAGAGTATGTTGTATTATCAAAAGCACCTATTTATAAGTCGATTGCACAATTAGTGGGGATAATATGTTTCGGGGTAATAAAATGGGGGAGTTTTGGACTTATCTTAAGTCACCTATTGTCTCAAATTGCGAATTTTTTCCAACAGGGTAAAAGTATTATTCTAAAAACATCTGAAATCATTTCTGCTGATAATAAAACAGTTGCACATATTATAAAAAAATATTATGCATTACCATTGTTTTCTGTGCCAGCTATTTTTTGTAATAATCTATCATATCTATCATTAAACTTTATTATTGGGTCCATGTATGGAATGGAAATACTGGGATATTACTCATTGTCTTTTAGAATTTTGGGGGTGCCACTATCTTTGATTAGTCAAAATATAGGAACTGTTTTTTTTGAAAAAGCAGCACAAGATTATATCGAAAAAAAATCATTTAAAAATAGTTTTATAGAAACAGGAAAATTATTAGTTGCTATTACCATACCGTTAACATTCTTTATTTATTATTTTGCTCCAGTAGTTTGCCGCATTTTGTTTGGGGAAAGTTGGATAATCGCAGGTGAATACATAAGAATCTTAATAATAATGTTTGCTATAAGGTTTGTAGCATCTCCTTTGACAGCAGGAATATTAGTGCTGAAGAAGAACAAAATAGAGCTTTTGTGTCAATTTTGTTTTTGTATTATAAGCCTTGGGGCATATGCCTATGCGCAATATATATTTCCATTAGATATTGAAACGTTTTTATACATTATTTCAGTTGGTTTTTCCGTTGTGTATTTATTTTTTCTTTACATAATATATAAGTTTTCTTAATAAAATTTCAAGGAGTGTATGATAGTGCATAATGAATTTCAACCAAATGGCCAAACGTGGGAAGAGCGAGCTACATTAGATGGTTTGAATAGTGTTTTAGATCCATCTAATATATCAATAAAAAATAATTTAATTGATATTATTCATAAAGCGGCTATTCAAAATGTATTAAAAGGTAAAAAAATAGATAATATATTAGATTTTGGATGTGGTACTGGCAGGTTAGCAAACTTACTCGCTAATTTTGGAAATAATTATTATGGAATTGATATAACACCTGAAATGGTCTCGGCAGCGAAAAAATATATATCGCAACCGAGAAGACATTTTTTTTGTTTTGATGGAAAAACCATTCCGGTAGAAATAAATAATATGGATATTATTGTTTCTGTTTTGGTTTTGCAACATTTTAAAAAAGTTAGTGATTTGAAAGATATAGCGAAAGAATTCTTAAGAGTTTCCTCTAATAATGGCATTTGTGTATATATTGAGCAAGTTGGCAAAAAAAGAGATGAAAAAAAATTTATAGATGCATTTAATGAAGCTGGATTTACACTTTGTGAGTTGAAAACAGTACGTAGAGGCAGATCAATATCTTCTTGGCTTGCTAGTAAAATAAATAATCAAGAATCAACGAAGTGGATAACGGTTTTAAAGATGTTAAATAATATAGAAGTAAACTTTCCTCCGCTAACTGAAACTTACGAAGAGAAGATATTTGTTTTTAAAAGGATTGATAAATATTGTTTAAAATAATTCGGTTAGAAGATATTCAAAGAGATAAATATAATGAATTTATTGAGCAATTCAAATGTTTCGATGCCTTCTATTCATTAGAATGGCTTGAATGTCTAGAAAATTGTGAGAATAATATAGAAATATTTATATTATTATATGAAAATTGTCAAAAAAATATATTAGCTATTATGCCATTTTCTTTAAGGAAGAAATATGGAATTGTTATATGTGAATCGATGTTTGCTGGTACTTATGGTGGTATGTTAACGCATGATGAAAACTTAACTATTGATGGGTTAAGATTTTTAAAATATGAATTTATGAAAAAAAATAAAGCTTTTCAAATAAGAATTTTTGATTATTATTCAACACAAATAGACAATAAAACATTAAGTGAATTTTCTGAATATAATGTAGAAGAATATATTGCTGCTACTATAGATCTAGAGGATGGATATAATAAGATATATGACGCATATAAGCATAATATTAGAAAAAATATAAAAAAAGCAATTAGGGAAGATGTAAACATAAAAGAGATAAAAAATATACGAGAATTAAAAGAATTTTATAAGATGGCTCAATATACTTATAATTTACATAAAACAGTATTGCCATACTCATACACATTATATGAAAATATATTTCACATAATGTGTAGTAAAAATTTAGCTAAATTTCATATTGCAACGAAAAATGATATACCCATAGCTGGATCAATACATTTTTTTTCAAAAGAAGAAGTTTTTAATTGGTTGACACCATCTTATAGAGAGTATCAATTATATAGAGGAAATACGTTACTCATTGATCAAATAATAAAAATGTCTTGTGATAAAGGTTTAACTACCTATAATTTAGGAGCATCTCCCAAAGATTCCAATGGACTACTTTCATTTAAACATAGTTGGGGAGCTGATGATAGGATGTATAATTATATAAATTATACAAATGATTTATTAAAAACAATATTAAATGCAAAAAGAATTTTTTATAATTTGGTGAGATAGTGGAAAAGAATATCTTAATTTTATCAGAGGAAATATGGAGTTTGGGGAAAAATGCTGGTGTAACTTCTTTGATGCGCCTTATCAGTGCTTTAAGTAATAATTCGGCAGTTATGGTATTTAAGCCTGATGAAGAAGTGTTAAGTAATGTAAAGTATAAGAATTTTAAAAAAACTAAAAATGCTTTTTCGAATAAATATATTAGTTATTTTTTTAATATATTTTCATATTTCCAGTTAAATACTAAATATTTTATTGCTGGATTGCGGTTAAGACAAAAACCGGATGTAATTTATGTGAGCTCAAATTTACCGACTATAGCAGGATATTTATTGAGCAAATACTATCGAATTCCATATATTCAGAGACAATATGGGACCTTTTTGTTTGCAAAATTGAATAACTGGTTAGAATTGATTAAATATCACGCGGAAGTTATATCATTTTTACTACCGGCTCAAAAATTTATTATTACAGATGATGGTACATATGGGGATAGAGTGGCAAAACATTTTAATATTTCTAATGAAAAAATATTGTTTTTAAAAAATGGTATAGATAAAGAAAAGAAATCGTTATGTAAAGAAGAGTGCAGGAAATATTTAATAGAAAAGCTGAACTTACCGCCTAATGCTTTTTTAACAATTACGGTATCAAGATTAGTAAAATGGAAACGTGTGGATAGAGCAATTAATGCCTTCAATATGATTAAAGAAAAAGATGCATTTCTTTTAATTATAGGGGATGGAGAAGAAAGAGAACATTATGAAAGTTTGAAAAATAATTCTAATATTATTTTTTTAGGTGCATTATCAAACTTAGAAGTTCAAAAATATATGGTTGCTTGTGATTTGTTTTTATCGCTGTATGATTTGTCTAATTTAGGCAATCCATTATTGGAGGCAATGAACGCGGGGTTGCCAATTATTACATTAAACAATGGGAATACAAAGTCTGTTTATAAAAATAAAAATTTAATACTATTACCTTGTTCATCTGAAGAAGACATAGTGAAAAATGTTTATAATAATATTTTACTTTTAAAAGAAAATGTAGTATTAAGAAGTAAAATTGCTAAAAACGCAAAATTATATGCGAAAGAAGAAATTCTTTCTTGGGAAGACAGAATTTCTATGGAAGTAAAAGAAATTTTATATTGGAGTAATATAAATTGAAAAAATATTTAATTTTAGCTGATGGTGGTAGTCCACATACTTTAAAATGGGCGAAAGAATTAAAGAAATATTTTAATATATATATGATATCTTTTAATGGTATATCTGATGAAATAAAAGAAATGATTGATAATAATAAATTGTATGATTTAAGAGTCAATATATCGGTATCAGGGGAAAATATAAATGTTCTTAAGAAAATACTTTCAGTAAAAAAAATAATTGAGAAAATTGATCCTTGCTATATAAACGCACATTATATAACTAGTTACGGCAGTGTTGCTATTGCTGCAGCAATGTTATCTAATTATAAGGGTAAGGTTATATTATCCGCTTGGGGAAGCGATATTTTAGTGACACCCTTTAAAAATAAGTTGTATTTTTTACTCACTAAATTCTGTCTATCAAAATCAGATGTTATAACATCTGATTCTTCATATATGTGTGAAGTAATAAAAAAAATCAAATTTGCTAATAACATAATAACATTTCCTTTTGGCGTTGGTGTTTTACCGCAAATAGTAGAGCAGGAAAAGAATTATGATTATTTTTTTTCAAATCGTGCTTTAGAGGAGAACTATAACATTGATCTTGTTATAAATATTTTTGCAGGGATTTATGAAAAAAATAAAGAGGCCAAACTCTTTATTGCTAATAAGGGAAGTAAAGATAATAAATTAAAAAAATTAGCGGAGAAACTAAAAGTAAAAGATAATATAGAATTTTTAGGCTTTTTAAGTGAACAAAAACAGCAATATTATTATAGAAAATGTGGATACTATATTTCTGTTCCTAAATCAGATTCAACATCTGTTTCATTGTTAGAAGCTATGAGTTATGGATGTATACCAATAGTATCTAATATTCCAGCAAATACAGAGTGGATCGAAGATAAAATAAATGGTCTATATTATGAAAGAAGTAAAATCCCCGAATTTTTATGTAATGCATTTAGAATAAATCGAGAAATAATTCGTGAAAGAGCGATTTGGTCAAATAATATAAAAAAATTTGTGAAAATCATTTTAGGGGAATGATATTATGAAAATCATAACTATCGTTGGTGCTCGACCGCAGTTTGTCAAGGCAGCTGTTGTTTCGCGTGCTATTGAAGAACATAATAAAATAGCGACTAGTGAACATATTGAAGAAAAAATTATTCATACGAATCAGCATTATGATGATAATATGTCGGATATATTTTTTGAAGAAATGTGCATTCCTAAACCTCATTATAATTTGCATTTAGGGGGAGGGACGCAAGGTGCTATGACAGGTCGTATGCTTGAAAAGATAGAGCATATACTTATTGATGAAGTGCCAGACTACGTATTGATTTATGGTGATACTAATTCTACTTTGGCCGGCGCTTTAGCGGCTGTTAAATTACATATTCCTGTCGTGCATGTTGAAGCTGGACTACGTTCGTTTAATATGAAAATGCCAGAAGAAGTAAATAGAATTTTATCGGATAGAATTTCTACATTGCTATTATGTCCAACAGGAACTGCTGTAGAAAATTTGCGTGCAGAGAAAATTACTGATGGAGTTCATAATATTGGTGATGTAATGTTTGATGCTGTAAAGTTTTATGGTAAAATTGCTAATCCATCAGAATATATTAAAACTTTGGTGAAAAGCGGCTATTATTTAGTAACAGTGCATAGAGCGGAAAACACGGATAATATTGAACGATTGACAAATATTATGTGTGCATTGGATGAATTGGCAAAATTTAAAAATGTTATTTTACCGTTGCATCCTCGTACTCGTAAAATTATGACTGAAAATAAAATTGTTTTACATAATGTGACTGTTATTGATCCTGTTGGTTACTTTGATATTTTGTATCTTTTAAAAAATTCGGATACTGTTTTAACAGATAGTGGCGGTATGCAAAAAGAATCGTATTTTTTTGCTAAACCGTGTTTTACTTTACGCGATGAAACTGAATGGGTTGAATTAGTAAAAAATGGTGCTAATATATTAGTTGGAGCTGATTATAAAAAAATTATTGAGGCTGTAAATGATAGTAAATTTACACCTGATATTTTTACTGAACAGTTTTATGGTGATGGAAATAGTGGAAAGAAAATTGTTGAATTATTATTAAAAGGTAGATAATAAAATGCAGATAATGTTGATAAACCATTACGCAGGATCAGTCTATCATGGCATGGAATTTCGTCCCTACTATATGGCTAAAGAGTGGGTTAAAGAGGGACATGATGTCACTGTTATTACGGCAGCATTTTCGCATTTACGGCAAAAAAATATAGAGATAAAAGAGCGAAAAGAAGAATTTATTGATGGAATTAGATATATTTGGTTACCAACAGATAAATATGTTGGTAACACACTTTGTAGATTTAAAAATATGCTGCAGTTTGTGAGACAGCTTTATTCAAATATGTCATATTTTAAAAGTCTTGCTCCCGATGTTGTAATTGCATCATCTACTTATCCTTTAGATGTTTATCCAGCATTTAAACTTACTAAAAAAACAGGTGCTAAGTTTGTTTTTGAACTGCACGATCTTTGGCCACTTTCACCAATGGAATTAGGGCAAATGAGTAAATATCATCCTTTTATTATGCTGATACAGTATACGGAGAACTTTTGGTGTAGACATGTTGATAAGGTTGTTTCTATTCTTCCTAATACAGAGGACTATTTGAAGAGGCATGGTTTAGCAGATAATAAATTTATATGTGTTCCCAATGGGATAGTTGTAGAAGACTATGATATAGTGGAACCGTTAAGTGTAGAATATCAAGAATTATGTGATAAATTGCATAAACAAGGATTCTTTTTATTGGGATATACTGGAGCTCATGGAATAGCCAATGCACTTCATACACTACTTTATGCGGCGAGTAAGTGCCAAATAGCTAATTTGCCTATAAGATTTTTATTGGTAGGACATGGTCAGGAAAAAGAAAAGTTAATATTACTTCAACGAAAGCTTAAATTAAGTAATGTAGTTTTTCTTGACAGTATTCCTAAGAAACAGGTTCATACTTTTTGTAAGGAAATGGATTGCCTGTATATTGGTTGGCAGAGAAAACAATTGTATCAATATGGAATAAGTCCTAACAAATTAATGGATTATATGATGTCTGGGAAGCCTGTAATTCATGCTGTCACAGCTGGTAACAATTTAGTGCGGGATGCGAACTGTGGCATTTCTGTACCAGCGGAAGATGCAGGAGCAGTATTTGAAGCTATTAATAAAATGCTGGCGCTGACGCAAGAGGAGCGTCAAAAGTTAGGTAATAATGGCAGAGAATATGTAATAAAAAATCATGATTATAAATTTTTGGCAAAAAAAATTATAGAGTTTATAAAGTGATAATTAACACCGCACTTTTCCAGTGCGGTGTTTTGCTATATAATAGAACGGTAGTAAATATAAAAAATAGAGAGGTACTTATGCGTTTATTAGTTACCGGCGGGGCCGGGTTTATTGGCAGTAATTATATAAATTGGCATTTAGGAAAGTATCCGGCAGATGAAATTGTTTGCCTGGATAAGCTGACCTATGCTGCTAATATGGCGGCGCTGGCAGATGTCGTTAAATTAAATAATTTCACTTTCATCCAGGGCGATATTTGTGATGAGCAATTTGTTGAAAGTTGTTTTGCGCAGTATAAGTTCGACGCAGTGATAAATTTTGCGGCAGAGAGCCATGTCGATACCTCTATCAAGTCTCCGTCTATTTTTATTAAAACTAATGTCGAAGGTACAGGTGTGTTGTTAGATGCCTGTGTTAAATTTGCAGTAGAAAGGTTCCATCAGATATCGACAGATGAAGTATATGGGGATAAACCGCTTGATTATGACTGGCGTGGGTTTACAGAAGAGTCTCCATTACAGCCTTCCAGTCCTTATGCAGCCTCAAAGGCATCAGCAGATTTGTTATGCTTGGCATATGCCAGAACGTATAATTTAAATGTTACTGTTAGTCGCAGCAGTAATAATTACGGCAAGTGGCAACACACCGAAAAACTTTTGCCTAAAATCATATCTTTAGCAGAGCATGGTCAAAAGGTACCTGTTTATGGTTCTGGACTAAATAAACGTGACTGGTTATATGTGCTGGATCATTGTGTTGCTGTTGATAAAATCATCAGACATGGAAAAGCAGGTCATATTTATAATGTTGCGGCCGGTACTGAGATGTCTAATCTGACCTTTATAAAATTAGTACTGAAAATTTTAGCCAAAGATGGAAATGCAATTGAATTTACAGAAGATAGAGCAGGGCATGATTTAAGATATCCTATGGATTGTGAAAAAATAAAAAATGAATTGGACTGGACTCCGCAATATGCTTTTAAAGAAGCGTTGGATGAAACTGTGGCCTGGTATAGAAGTAGAATGTTGTAAAGCAGAGCATTATGCTCTGCTTTTTTGGTTAAAATTTTAATAGTTAAAATTTGCCACTGCTAACCGAAAAAGGTATAATAATATAATATAGATAATTTTGAGAGGCTGCCCATATGCAGTTTCAATTTTAATATGAGGTGTATTCAGTGACTGCAAAAACTTATTCAATTTTAAATTATGGCTGCCAGATGAACGAAAGTGACGCTGAGCATTATGCTGGGCAGTTGCAGGAGCTTGGCTATAAAGCTGCTGAGGATTTTCATGATGCAGATGTTGTGGTAGTAAATACCTGTTGTGTGCGTGAGAGTGCGGAAAAGCGTATTTTAGGGAAAATTGGTGAATTGAAAGGGGTCAAAGCTAATCATCCAGGGCAGATAGTTTGTGTTGCCGGGTGTATGGCACAAAAAGATGGTGAGAAGCTTATAAAAAAACATCCGCAAATCGATTTGTTGATCGGCACGGCTCATGTCAACGGGTTTAAAGAAATACTTGCTGAGTATTTGTCTGAAAAGGGTGAGCGTGTTTATAACAGTTTGGAAGTAAAAGAAAGCGAATTTGAGGGTGAGCGTATTCGTCAAAGCGGTTTTTCAGCTTGGATTCCTATTATGTATGGCTGCAATAATTTTTGTACGTATTGCATTGTTCCTTATGTACGTGGGCGTGAACGCAGCCGCAGTATAGAAAATATTGTAGACGAGGTTAGGCAGGCTGTTGCTAAGGGGTATAAAGAATTTACGTTGTTAGGGCAAAATGTAAATTCTTATGGGAAAGATTTTGGTGTGAAAGACCAGTTTGCTAAATTACTGCGCCGTGTAAATGAAATCCCTGGAGTGGAACGGATTCGCTATATGACGAGTCATCCGCGTGATATGCACGAAGATGTTATCAAAGCAGTTGCCGAATGTGAGCATATTTGCGAAAATTTTCATATCCCGTTTCAATCTGGCAGCAATAAAATTTTGAAAGCAATGAACCGCGGTTATACACGAGAAAAATATTTAGAGCTTGTGGCCATGATCAGACGTTATGTGCCTGAAGCTGCTATTACAACGGATATCATTGTCGGTTTTCCGGGTGAAACAGAAGCTGATTTTAATGATACGTTGAATTTAGTAAAAGAAGTTGGTTTTGATGCTGCGTTCACCTTTATTTATTCCAAGCGTTCTGGAACACCGGCTGCGGCGATGGAAGAACAGGTTCCGTTAGAGATAAAAAAAGCTAGGCTGAATTTATTGATGGAAGCCCAGAATATTTCAAGCTTGCAGCGTAATGAAGCCCTGGTTGGCAAAACACTGGAAGTTTTAGCTGAAGGCCCAAGTAATAATAATAATAAAGTATGGAGCGGAAGAACGCGTACAAATAAGCTGGTTTTATGGCCAGTCGAAGGTTGTGATTTTGAGCTGGGGGATAAAGTGCAGGTGCAAATTGAAACTGCGCAGACCTGGCTTTTGAAAGGGAAGGCGGTAGAATGACAACTGCTTATACGCCGATGGTGCAGCAGTACCTTGAAGTAAAGCGTCAGCATGAGGATGAATTGCTGTTTTTCCGTTTAGGCGATTTTTATGAAATGTTTTTTGAGGATGCGCTGACTGCCTCCAGAGAATTAAATATTACTTTGACTGGGCGTGCCGGCGGTATGGAAGAAAAGATACCGATGTGCCTTATCATTCTGTCGATAATTATATTGCAAAACTGATCAAAAAAGGTTACCGCATCGCAATTTGTGAGCAGGTGGAAGACCCTAAAGCGGCTAAAGGGATAGTTGAACGCAAGGTTGTTAAGATCATTACACCGGGCACTGTTTTGAGTGAACAGCTTTTAGATGATAAGCACAACAGATATTTAGTCTTCCTGCAGGAGGATGGCAGTGAATTATGTCTTGCTGCTGCCGATATTTCTACCGGTGAATGCCAATGGTTCAGTGCTGCTGGTGAAGAGCGTTTAATGGCGATACAGGAACAATTGTTTCGCATTCAACCGGCAGAGTTAGTTGCGTATAGCGGTATTGTAAACTGGGAAAATTTAGCAGCTTGGATCAAAAGTAAAGTTCCAGAGTGTGCTGTTTCTGTATATCAGGAAGAAGAAGGTGCACCGCAGTATTTTGCGCAGCATTTTGGCAGTGATGATGTTGCCGATACTTTAGTACATGATACATTAGAACATTTACTGCGTTATCTGCATGTGACCGTTAAAGCTGATTTGTCGCATATTAACAGCTTATCGCGCATAGCTAAAGAGCAGTTTATGAATTTGGATGCAACAGCTGTTAGAAATTTAGAACTTATAAAGAATATGCGTGATGGTTCTAAACGAGGTACATTATTAGATGTGCTTGATTTTACCTCTACTTCCATGGGTGCCCGTAAACTCAGGAATTGGATAGAATGTCCTTTGCTTGATTTATCACAGATAAGGTCAAGGCAGGAAGCGGTAGGAGAATTGCTGACAAATGTACAGATGCGCGGTAATCTGCAGGATAAATTAAAAGCAATTTTTGATTTGGAACGAATAGTTTCACGTATCGAAGTTGGCAGTGCTAATGCACGTGATCTGGTTTCATTGCGTTCTTCGCTGGCGGTGCTTCCAGAAATAAAAAGCTTACTAAGATATTGTAACAGTAAACTTTTACAGCAGTTATGCGAAGATGTACATTTGCATCAGGAGCTGTTTACTACTTTGCTGGCAGCAATTGTTGATGAGCCGCCCTTTTCCGTACGTGAAGGGGGCATGATCCGCAGCGGCTTTGATTTAGAGTTAGATGAACTGCATTCAATTGCCAGTGATAACAAAACATGGATGCAGAATTTTGAACTTAAGATTAAAGAAGAAACTGGTATCAAAACCTTAAAGGTTGGTTATAATAAAGTTTTTGGTTATTATATCGAGGTATCTAAAGGTCAAAGTGCAAATGTACCGGATTATTTTGTACGTAAGCAAACACTTGTAAATGCTGAACGGTATATTGTCCCGGAATTAAAAGATTTTGAGAATAAAATTTTAAGCGCTAAAGAAAAAATCGAACAGCTTGAATATTATATTTTTACACAGCTGCGCGAAAAAATAAGGTCTCAGATTGTTCAAATGCAGGAAACTGCTCGTGCTTTGGCCAATATTGATGTTTTAGTATCGTTGGCGGAAGTAGCATTTAAATACAACTATGTGTGTCCGGAATTGAATAATCGCAGTGAAATAAAGATTTATGACGGTCGTCATCCTGTTGTAGAGTGTTTATTGGAACGTGAGATTTTCGTTCCTAATAATACAACCCTCAATAATAATGATGAACGTATGATTATTATTACAGGACCGAATATGGCAGGTAAATCGACCTATATGCGCCAAGTTGCTCTGCTGGTCTTGATGACACAGATGGGCAGCTTTATTCCCGCACGTCAGGCAACTATTTGCCCGGTAGATAAGATTTTTACCCGTGTAGGTGCCAGTGACGATTTGGCGACTGGTCAAAGTACATTCATGGTAGAAATGAATGAAGTTGCACAGATTCTCAGATACGCAACTAAAGACAGTTTGATTATTTTGGATGAGGTTGGACGTGGTACAAGTACTTTTGACGGTATGAGTATTGCACGTGCTGTCATGGAGTTTATTCATGAGAAAATAAAAGCAAAAACATTATTTGCTACACATTATCATCAGTTGATCGCGTTGGAAGACGTGATGAACGGAGTAAAAAACTATTCTGTGGCAGTTAAAGAACGTGGTAATGATATTGTCTTTTTGCGCAGAATCGTGCCTGGCGGTACTGACCGCAGTTATGGCGTACATGTGGCAAGGCTGGCAGGACTGCCTAAAAAGGTCATTGACAGGGCCCAGGATATTCTGGAAGAATATGATAATTGTGAAACTGCCTGCAGCGTTCAGATAACACCCAGGGCAGAAAAAGAAACAGCACCTATGGGATCATTGTTTGCCAGCAGTCTGCAGCAGCAGATTTTAAAAATGGATGTTATGGCGATGACGCCAATCGAAGCCTTGAATGCTTTGTATAAATTGCAGGATGAAGCAAAAAGGGAAGGCGGTGAATTATGAACGAACAAAAAGTGCAGTTATTAGATCAAAATACAGCGAATCAGATCGCTGCCGGTGAAGTTGTTGAAAAACCTGCTTCTGTAGTAAAGGAGCTTGTAGAAAACTCTTTGGATGCAGGTGCAGATAACATCGAGGTCACTATTTTTGGCGGTGGTACAGAATATATTCGTGTTGTCGATAATGGCAGCGGTATGTCGGAAGAAAATGCAAAATTAGCAGTTTTAAGGCACGCTACAAGCAAAATCAGAGTTGCTGAAGACCTGCTGCATTTGAACACTTTAGGATTTCGCGGTGAAGCGTTGCCGAGTATTGCTTCTGTTAGTAACTTCCAGCTGCTGACACGTCCTGTTACCGAGGAGTTTGCTACTTCAATAAAAATTGAAGGCGGCGATCAGGCAGAATGTATTGCTACTGGTGGGCACACGGGTACGACGATCATTGTTGAGAATTTATTTTTTAATGTTCCTGCCAGGCGTAAATTTTTACGTACTGTACAGACTGAAAGCCGTTATATCAGTGAATTGATCACAAAATTGGCTTTATCACGTCCTGATGTGCGGTTTAAGCTTGTCAGCAATGATAAAGAGGTTTTGAGTACGCCGGGTAACGGAGATTTAGTTGATACTGTTAAGGCACTATATGGTAAAAATGTTAGTGAGGAGCTTTTGACCGTTGATTTTGCTGACAGCGAAGTTAAGGTAAGAGGCTTTATTGGTAAACCTACTTTACTAAAAGGCACGCGTCAATGGCAGACGTTGCTGGTAAACGGACGTATCATTACTAACAGAATGATCGCCAAGGCGATTGATCATGCCTATCAGTCTCAGATTCCGAAAAGCGGTTTCCCTTTTGCTGTTTTGAATATTACCGTCGATACTGAAAGTATTGATGTTAACGTACATCCTCAGAAGAGCGAAATTAAGTTCAGCGATGACAGTACTGTTTATAAAGCGATGTATAAAGCTTTGACTGATGCATTGACAAGACCTATGAGCGCTAAACCTCAGGACCTGACATTATTGGATGATTCTGAACTGCAGGTATTCAAGTCTGCTGAAGCAGTTGTGGCAGCAACAGAACCATCGATAGTTGTTGAAACACCAGCCGCTGAAACTAAAGTGCCTGAGACAGAGTTGCCGGCCTTAAAAACAACTGAGACAAATATCAGTACAGCAAAGGCTGAGGTTTACTCGGCTTACAAGTCACAACAGCAAAGCGTTTGGAAAGAACCTGAATACACATACAGGCCTCCAAAAACGGAGCCTGTTTATACAATCAGTGAAACTCGTGATGTTTTTGACAAGCAGGATAACATTGCTTCTAATATTATCGACTTCACTGATACCGATAGTGGTGTTGATACGATTTGGCCATTGGGACAGATTGACAGAACTTTTATTGTTGCCCAATCTGATGATTCTTTGTTTTTGGTTGACCAGCATGCCGCGCATGAGCGCATTTTATACGATAAGCTTGTTGCGTCCCATAATGATATTCCGGCCCAGCAGATGTTGATTCCTTTATATATCGATGTTACTGCCCAGGATGTAAATTTGATAGAGGAACATCGGGAAGAATTTCTGCGTTTGGGTGTCGATATTGAGGCTGCAGGCGAATCTATGCTGCGCGTTTCAAGCTTGCCTTCAGATATTAAGGCTGATGATGCCGAGGACTTTGTGCGTGAAATTACTCAAATGCTGAGTGAATTAAGAACGATTAATCCAAGTGATTTGCGTCAGAATATTTTACATATGACTGCTTGCAAAGCAGCAATTAAAGCCGGTGAGGTGCTGAATATGCGCCAAATGCGACAACTGATTATTGATCTTTGCAATACAGAGCATCCTTTTACTTGTCCTCACGGCAGACCGTGTATGGTTGAAATAAATTCTGCCGAGTTATACAAGATGTTTAAGC
>OGMX01000416.1_pt1 | contig 30304 bp, 28 predicted proteins | sample 1573351 | NCBI WGS metagenome assembly OGMX01 (sample SAMEA2581926, study PRJEB24529) | metagenome | biome: Human gut stool | place: China | collected 2011 | reverse complement strand
TGTCCCATAGAAAAACAAAGCGTAACGAACGCTCTATCAGCTAATTCGCTACGCTTTGCCCAAATTTACTTTTTCGCTATGTGTTTATTTTAATTTGCATTACCATAAACACACACAAGATGAAAAGAGCTTTACTTATTTGGGCTTCGATGGTTTGCATGGCCGTTCATTTGGCTCCGGCACAGGATGCAGCAGTAAACAAAATCATCGAAATCGGTCAAACGGACAACCAGGTGATGGATCATTTAGATGTACTCACCAACCGCATCGGCGGCCGTGTGATCGGCTCGAACGCATACGATAATGCAGTTGAATGGGTTGCCTCGAAATTTACGGAATGGGGACTGGAAGTAGAACTACAAGAGGCCGGCACGCTGCCGGTCGGCTTCAACCGAGGACCGTGGTTCGGCAAACTGTTGGGTGAAAACGGGATGGAACTGCATTTCGTCACTCCCTCCTACACCGCCGGAACAAAGGGTGTACAACGCGGACATGTCTTACAGGAACCGCTTACCCAAAGCGAGTTCGACCGCATGAAAGGACAACTAAAAGGGGCGTGGGTGCTGATCAACGGGAAGAATGTTGGCTGGCCGGTCGACCGTTCCGCCAAAGGCGACTCCATCCGTGCTGCCACCATTGCCGAAAACAACGAAACGGCCAAAAAGAACCGCCAGATCATGGAGGATAACTGGCGCAACAATACCAACACCCCGCTACTGCCATTGAAAGAGGATGTCCCGGCCTTGTTCTACAAATAGATGTGCGAAGCCGGTGTATTGGGCTTTATCCAATCAGCTTCCGTTCCTTTGCGTGCACTCTATGACAAGGCTGTCATGCACGATCCGACTTTCACCTTCGATAACCTACCGGAAGTTTGCGACATCAAGTTGGACGAACACCAATACGCTACCATCAAACAGATGGTAAAGGAACGCCGTACCTTTTTCCTCGAATTCGATATCCGCAACCATTTCCGTATGGGGCCGGTAAAATACTATAATGTGATCGGTAAGATCAAAGGCTCCAAATACCCGGATGAGTATGTGATGGCGAGTGGTCATCTGGATGCGTTCGACGTGGCGACAGGTGGCGTGGACTGCGGTTCCGGCGTCACTCCGGTGATGGAAGCGGCCCGCATGATCATGAAATCCGGTGCGAAGCCTAAACGGACGATGTTATTCTGCGCTTTTGCTGGCGAAGAATTCGGATTGTTAGGTTCTACAGCCTGGGTGAAAGCCAATAAAGATAAGTTAGATAAAATCTCCAACTTGTTCAACCGCGACGGAGGCCCGACACCTCCCGTCGGACTCAATGTTCCGAAAGCGATGTATCAGGACTTCGTGAAGATATGCGCGCCCGTCAAGAAGATCCATCCCGACTATCCGTTCGAAGTGAAAGAAGCCGGCCCGTTCACCAAACCTGCCAAACCTGCCGGTACGGATGCATCCGTTTTTGCTGTCGAAGCAGTCCCGGCCATCGCCTTCAACGAAAAGGATATCAAAGGATACAACTTCAACTACGGTGAGATCTGGCACACCGAACGCGACACTTACAGCAAAAGCATCCCGGAATATCAGGAACATGCCGCTACAGTAATGGCGATCGTGACGCTGGGAGTGGCCAACTTGGAGCATCTGCTGTCAAGAGAAGGATTGTATAAATAAAACTTCAGAAAGGAATAACAAACCCATAGCTTTACAGAAGCTAACCCTATGCGTTAGTATCCATAAAGCTATGGGTTTGCGATATTTTTCGTACCTTTGCCCATTCAAAAGCAAATTAATAGGTATATAAGATATGATAACGGTTAACAATCTGGACGTACAGTTCGGAAAACGTATCCTGTTCCAGGATGTCAATATGAAGTTCACGCCGGGCAACTGCTACGGTATCATCGGGGCTAACGGCGCCGGTAAATCAACATTCCTCCGTGTTATCAGCAAACAGCTGGATCCTACACGCGGAACAGTGTCTTTAGGACCGGGTGAACGCCTTTCCGTATTGAGTCAGGACCACTTCGCATTTGATGAATACACCGTAATGGACACAGTGTTGATGGGACACACCACCCTTTGGGAGGTGATGAGCGAGAAAAACGCCCTGTATGCAAAACCTGATTTCAGCGATGCCGACGGTATCCGCGTATCGGAACTGGAAGAGAAATTCGCCGAGATGGAAGGCTGGAACGCAGAGAGCGACGCCGCCAACCTATTGAGCGGACTAGGCATCAAGGAGGATTTGCATTATATGTATATGAAGGACTTGAGCGGTAAGCAGAAAGTACGTGTCTTATTGGCCCGTGCCTTGTTCGGACAGCCCGATAACCTATTATTGGATGAGCCGACGAACGACTTGGACCTTGAGACGGTTTCTTGGTTGGAGAATTATCTCTCTAATTTCGAGCATACCGTATTGGTTGTTAGCCACGACCGTCACTTCCTCGACTCCGTTTGTACGCATACCGTGGATATCGACTTTGGTAAATTACAATTATTCGCCGGAAACTATAGCTTCTGGTACGAGTCTAGCCAGTTAGCCCTTCGTCAACAGCAGAACCAGAATAAGAAAGCCGAGGAGAAGAAGAAAGAGTTGGAAGAATTTATCCGCCGTTTCAGCGCCAACGTAGCGAAGTCCAAGCAGACCACCAGTCGCAAGAAGATGTTGGAGAAGCTGAATATCGAGGAGATCAAACCGTCCTCACGCCGCTATCCGGGAATCTTGTTCACGCCTAACCGCGAACCGGGCAACCAGATCCTTGAGGTGAAAGGATTGTCGAAGAGTATCGACGGACAGGTATTGTTCAAGGACTTGAACTTCTTCGTGGAGAAGGATGACAAGATCGTATTTATCAGTCACGACCCTCGTGCCATGACCGCCTTGTTCCAGATCATCAACGGTGAGGAGAAAGCGGATGCCGGTACGTATCAGTGGGGACAGACGATCACGACCTCTTATCTTCCTCTCGATAACTCCAAATATTTCAATACAGATATCAACCTGCTCGATTGGTTATGCCAGTTCTCGCCGGATACTAACGAGGTATTCTTGAAAGGCTTCCTCGGACGTATGTTGTTCTCGGGCGAGGAGCTTATGAAAAAGGTAAGCGTACTTTCCGGAGGTGAGAAGATGCGTTGTATGATCTCACGTATGATGCTCACCGACGCCAACTGCTTGATCTTGGATACTCCGACCAACCACTTGGACTTGGAATCCATCCAAGCCTTCAATAATACATTGAAGACATTCAAGGGAAATATCCTGTTCTCCAGTCATGACCACGAGTTCATACAGACTGTATCGAACCGTATCATCGAGCTGACTCCTAACGGTATCATCGATAAGATGATGGATTACGATGATTACATCACAGATCCGGCTATCGCGGAGTTACGGGAAAAGTTATATTCGAAATGAAAAAAAGATTATTATTCATACTAATCGTTTTTATCGCATGGCTACCGGTTTTTGTTATTCAAAAACCGGTATTTATGTTTTATCAGCATGCGTTGTCCGAGGCTTGTACCTTCACGGACTTCCTACAGGTTATGCTTCATGGGCTGAAGCTGGATTGTACGATAGCGGGATACCTTACGGCCATCCCTCTCCTATTGACTCTAGTATCAGTTTGGCTTCCGGGCGCTTGGTTGAAGAAGGTATTGAAAGGGTACTTCTTGATCATGGGAATTCTGGTATCTGCGATCTTCTCCGTAGATGTGGCTTTATACAGCTTTTGGGGATTCAGGTTGGACGCTACTTTATTCAATTATTGGTATTCGTGGCATATGCGCTAGGTATCTATGCTTGGTTCACCTTCATCCTCCGGTTCGCACCAGTAAAGCCTAGCTTTCCACCTACGGGATTGGAACAATTGGGAAGTACTTTCGCCATCCTCTTAGCGGGGGGAATATTGTTTATTCCGATCCGGGGAGGCGTAACTACGTCTACGGCGAATGTCGGCATGGTTTATTTCAGCCAGAACCAGTTCTTGAATCATTCGGCGATCAACCCGTGTTTCAGTCTGATAGCCTCATTGAGTAAGCAACAGGATTTTGCCTCGCAATTCGATTTCTACCCGGAGGAAAAGCGGAAAGCCTTATTCGATACGCTCATTCAAGCCCAAGACTCCTTATGCCCGGGAGATTCCATACCTACAGAGCCTGTCAAGCTATTGACAACGACTCGTCCCAATATTCTCATTATCATCATGGAGAGTTTCACGGCAAATGCTATCGAGGCTGTTGGCGGTGAGCCGGGAATTACGCCGAACTTGAATCGGCTGAGCAAAGAGGGTGTATTATTCACGAACCTATATGCCAACTCGTTCCGTACCGATCGAGGCTTAGTCTCCGTATTGAACGGCTATTTAGCCCAACCCACCACCTCCATCATGAAGTATCCGGTGAAAAGCCAGACCCTTCCATCTATCGCAAAGAGTCTTAACAAAGAAGGATATACGGCAGATATGCTCTATGGAGGTGATATCAATTTCACGAATATGCAAAGTTATTTCTATAGTTCCGGCTACAGCAAGATAACGGCAGACCGTGATTTTCCCTTGAGTAGCCGTCTGAGTAAATGGGGAGCAAACGACGATATCACGTTCTCGCATCTTTACGAGGATATCAAGCAAAGACCAGTCGACGGCAAACCTTGGTTAAGTACATTCCTAACATTAAGTAGCCATGAGCCTTTCGAGGTCCCGTTTCACCATTTGGAGCATCCCTATCTAAACTCCGTCGCATTTACGGACAGCTGTATCGGCAATTTCATTGATACGTTCAAGGAACTGCCGGCATGGAAAAATACGGTAGTCATCTTTGTCTCCGACCACGGATACCGTTACCCTGAAAACATGCAGGAGTACGGACCTTTGCGTTTCCACATACCTATGCTATGGCTAGGTGGAGCGATCGCTGAACCTAAAGTGATCGATACGTACGCAAACCAGACCGATTTGGCAGCCACCTTATTAAATCAGATGGGTCTCCCCACAGATGAGTTCTCATTCAGCAAAGATATATTGAATCCTTGCGTCCCGCATTACGCCTTTTATACATTCAATAATGGATTTGGCTTTATAGACGAATCCGGTGTTTCCGTATACGACAATGAAGGGAACAAGATTTTAGTAGAAGAACCTGAAAGCGGAAACGAGACCCGCTTGGAGAAAGGAAAAGTCCTATTACAAACTTTATACGACGATCTGGGAAATCGATAACGACAGATATAAAAAGGCCGACTTACACAAGCCGGCCTTTTTTATTTATATTAAATATATTCTTACTTAGCGTAGCTTACCGCACGAGTCTCACGGATCACCGTGATCTTAACCTGTCCCGGATAAGTCATCTCATCCTGAATCTTCTTAGCGATCTCAGCGGACAAGTTCTCGGTGTCCTTATCGTCAATCTTATCAGCGCCAACGATTACGCGCAACTCTCTACCCGCTTGGATAGCGTAAGTCTTGACGACACCCGGATACGATAAAGCCAATTGTTCCAAATCATTCAAACGCTTGATATAAGCCTCTACGATCTCACGACGTGCGCCCGGACGAGCACCTGAAATAGCGTCGCAAACCTGTACGATCGGAGCCAACAGCGTCTGCATCTCCACCTCATCGTGGTGAGCGCCTACGGCGTTGCAAATATCCGGTTTCTCCTTATATTTCTCGCAAAGCTTCATACCCAAGATAGCGTGCGGCAATTCCGGCTCATCATCGGGCACTTTACCAATATCATGTAACAATCCGGCACGTTTCGCTTTCTTCGGGTTCAAGCCCAACTCGGAAGCCATCACGGCACAAAGGTTGGCCGTCTCACGAGCATGCTGCAATAAGTTCTGTCCATAAGAAGAGCGATACTTCATCTTACCGATCATACGGATTAATTCCGGATGCAAACCGTGCACTCCCAAATCGATCACGGTACGCTTACCGGTCTCTACGACCTCGTCTTCCACTTGCTTCTTCACCTTCGTTACCACCTCCTCGATACGAGCCGGATGGATACGTCCGTCCTGTACCAATTGATGCAAGGCCAAACGAGCGATCTCACGACGAACCGGGTCGAATCCAGAAAGAACGATAGCCTCAGGCGTATCATCCACCACGATCTCAATACCGGTAGCGGCCTCCAAAGCACGGATATTACGTCCCTCACGACCGATGATACGGCCTTTGATCTCGTCCGATTCAATATGGAACACGGTAATAGAGTTCTCGATAGCCGTCTCCGTCGCTACCCGTTGGATAGACTGGATCACGATCTTCTTCGCCTCCTTATTAGCGGTCATCTTCGCCTCCTCGACGATCTCGTTGATGTAAGAAGCGGCTTGCGTCTTTGCCTCATCCTTTAAGGACTCGATCAAACGCTCTTTGGCTTCCTCGGCGGACAACCCGGAGATAGCCTCCAAATGCTCCACTTCCTTCTGATGAAGTTTATCCAAATCTTGCTTCTTCTTCTCCACCAACTCCAACTGAGAAGATAAATTCTCCTTTACAGCCTCTACCTCGTTATTCCTACGCTGTAACTCTTCCTGACGTTGATTCATCGTCAGTTCTCTTTGTTTCAATTTAGTCTCGACAGACTGGATCTTAGCGTTACGCTGTGATACCTGTTTTTCCAAGTCCGCTTTCAAATGAAGAAACTTCTCCTTTACTTCCAGCATCTTGTTCTTCTTTATCACCTCGGCCTCCTTCTCCGCCTCTTGAAGCACGGAGTCGTACTTCGACTTCAGAAGGAAACGCATGCCCAGCCACGCAAGCAACCCACCAATGATGAAGGTTACTATCGGTATGATTATATACATTCCAACCATTTAACTAATAATTTAAGATTCATTTATTTATATACAAAAAAAGCACTACCATCACACGGTCTCACCGTGCAAAGCAGTGCGGAAACTCTCTTCTTACAATATGTATGTTATTTCTTCAGATATCCTTCCAACTCGGTTGTAAGCTCCTGTATCTTATCCGTAAAAGGATTTGTATCATTCCGTTTTTCCAACTCCAGATTATGCATCGAGAGTTGAAAAGCCACCATGGCTAACAAATCTTTCGTATCCACCTCGACCGCGAAATGCTGCCTGTATTGAAGAATCTTGCTGTTGATCTGATCAGCGGCGGCACGTGCCAACTCTTCCTCATGACGTTTGATCGTAAGCGGATATTTCTTTCCGGCTATCACTATATTTATAAGAAATTCTTCGTCCATCGCTTCTATTCATTTAAAAGTGCGATGCACTTGTCTACTTCCCGCACTAATTTTGATAACCGCATCCGGGCGTTCTTCATCTCTTCCTCGTTCGTGGAAACAATTCGCGCCGTCAGCATGTTATCACATTTGGCATTCAATCCTTCAATCATATCCTTCGCCTGCCGCAACTCCTCGTCTTTAAGGCTCAAAGCAGCTGTAAGTTCGTCAATTCTACGTTTCTGCTGATCGCATAACGCCATCAAATCACGAACTCTAACCTCAAATACAGCTAACAATCTCTTATGATCTTCGGTCATTTCACACCAAATTCTACACAAAAGTAAGTTTTTGAATTGAATTAACCAACTGTAGACTTAATTATTTTGACAGAAAACGTATGGACAAATAAAAAGGCCGTCCAAAAAAATCGAACAGCCCTCCCTAATTCTTGTAAACGTTCCTCTTGTTTACACTAAAGAAACATACATTTCACCTTCAATCTCCTCGAAAGCTAATTTACCTTCTTTCGCCAACCAACCAAAAGCGGCGTACATATCTTTTTCCGCTTTAATCTTCGTGGCTTTCTTCACTGCCTTAAAACTCATTTTACCGCCTTCATTTAAAACGTTCCATACAAGGCCGGCGTTTGTACCAATTAATTCAATCATTTTATGATAACATTTGATTACTGGGGACAAATTTATAGATTAAATGATTAAAACAAAAGATTATAGATGTTTTTTAGCATAAAAGATGGACATTTTTCGCTTTGTAAACAATATTAACACGGTTATAACGTTATTTTTCCTCTGTTTTCTCGGCATATCAGTTCCGCTTCCACGTTTACCGCTGAGACATATCTTTTTAATAAGTCAACCGAGTAACCACCCGCTTCCAATAAGCCCTCCTTACCGGAATAACCATTCAGAATCATTAACAATGAAGTGGTCGACATTTCAATCTTGGTACGTTCCTCATCGCTGGTAGGCGTTCCGACACCCGCTACTCCATCCCTGTAGACTGGAAGACCGGCGATATTCAATTTACCACGTCCGATACCGTGATAAATTTCCCCCTCTTTTCCGACACCTAGTTCCAATCCGCCTACAATCTTATCCGCGTCAAATCCTCCGATAGAATAACCGCTACGGATAGAAACCAGATTGACGATATCCACCAAGGTATCTATCTTATATAAAGGAAGCCCGCGAAGTATCCGCCGTCTTAACGCCTCGGCGGAAGGGCGATACCGATTCGGGTCTTTCCCCAGACGTTTATAAGCCTGACGGGTAGCGAAAATAGGAGTCCACTTATTAATATCCTCTATCTTACAGGTAGAACGGATGTCCTCCTCAACACGGGTTATTTCTTCCCAAAGTCGTTCATCGGGCTCCGTGTTCTTTACTTGGCAGGCGATAGCCAACACGTGAAGATCGGGGCAAGCCTCCGATATCTCAGATGAAAGAGTGATTGAAATCATGTCTATTATAAGTTTGAGCCAATATAACTAAGATTTTTTCAAGCATATCCCAGTAAGGATCCGGCCGCTTTTGACACCGAGGCGACGAGCGGAGAAATAATCCTCATACCGAATATAAGTACAGATGCCAGCGATCTCTATATGCTCGGAGAGCAATCCTGCCTCTAACAATTGTAAACGGTTGGTTTCCCATAGATCGATATGCGCTTTTTGAGTCTCCGCATTACGTCGAAGAATCCGCTCCATTGGGAAGCCCGCCATTTGAAAAGCTTTTACGACTTCCTCTCCCACCTCAAATGCCGCTTGACTGATAGAGGGACCTATTCCGGCAACCAATTGAGTAGGATCGCAATCGTATGCCTCGATCATCAAGCTTGCCGCCTTACGAGCTATGTGTAAAACCGTACCCCGCCAACCCGCATGGACGGCAGCTACCACTTTACGATCTGGCGCATATAACAAGACAGGGACACAATCCGCCGTAGATACGGCTATACATACATCCGGAACATTCGTCACCAAAGCGTCCACGCCTTCCAAACGCTGCTTCCGCTCTTTATCATTCAGCGAAAGGAAAGATGCGTCGATCGCCAATACTCGATCCTCATGGGTCTGATGAGGTATAACCATATTCTCTAGGGAAATCCCGACCGCATCCGAAAGAAGTTCCAAGTTCTTCCGGATGAAGCCCGGATCATCCTCGGTATAAACGCCCGGATTCATCGAAGCGTACGTTCCCGTACTCACGCCGCCATGACGTGTTGTCGTAAAATGAGAAATGTCGCGGTATCCGCTTAACCCGGAGAACCGCGACACCTCTATTTGCTTATTTTCTTGTATCTTCATCTTCATCATCGTCCCAGTATTCCTCGTATTCCTCATCCGGGTCATCCTCGTCCTCGTCCACGGGGAAGATGTATTCGTCGTCGTCCTCAAATTCTAACGTGCTTACATCTATATTCTTATGGACAATTCGCTCTGCCTCATGGAAATTCTCCTTATTCAGCTCTTTCCATAAAAGGTCTTTCAACTCGACAATACCCAGTCCCGTGATAGAAGATATAAAGACATACGGAATTCCCTCCGGCAAGTCTTGCGACAAAGCCTCGATCAATTCCTCATCCAGCATATCGCTCTTGGTAATCGCCAATACACGGCGTTTATCCAGCAATTCCGGATTATACTTCACCAACTCATTATGCAAGATCTCGTATTCTTTCTTGATATCATCCGCCTCTGCGGGAACCATGAACAATAACAATGAATTACGTTCGATATGACGTAAGAAACGAAGTCCCAAACCTTTTCCCTCGCTTGCTCCTTCGATAATACCCGGTATATCGGCCATTACGAACGAACGGTTATCGCGATAACTCACGATGCCTAAATTAGGCTCCAACGTAGTAAAAGGATAATTAGCGATCTTCGGTTTAGCGGCGGATACGACAGAAAGCAAGGTAGATTTACCCGCATTCGGGAAGCCTACCAAACCGACATCGGCCAGCAATTTCAACTGAAGAATCACCGTACGTTCCAATGCCGGCTCACCCGGTTGCGAATAACGGGGCGCTTGATTGGTAGCCGTCTTGAAGTTAAAATTCCCCAGACCGCCACGACCGCCTTTCAGCAACATCACTTGCTGACCGTCTTCCGTAACGTCGCAAATAAACTCTCCGGTCTCAGCATCGTAAACAACCGTACCGCAAGGAACCTCGATTACTCGATCCTCCCCGTCTTTACCCGAGCTACGCTTCGCGCTACCACTCTCACCATTGGTGGCCATGATATGACGCTCATATTTCAAGTGAAGGAGCGTCCAGTAATTCCGGTTACCACGGAGATACACATGACCTCCTCTCCCTCCATCGCCCCCGTCGGGACCTCCTTTCGGAATGTATTTCTCACGACGGAAGTGAGAAGACCCTCTTCCACCCTTTCCTGAGCGGCAATAGATCTTGACATAATCTACAAAGTTCGATTCAGCCATATTGGTTTATTTCAATTATTTTACGTTATTAACCGCCTCTTTGATACGACCGAAGATTTCCTCGATTGTTCCCATCCCTTTGATGGCCACGTGCTTGCCTTCACCTACATAGTAGTCTGCCAAAGGAGCTGTTTGAGTATGGTAAACATCCAGTCTGGATTTGATCGTCTCCAAGTTATCGTCAGAACGTCCGGATACTTTACCGCGCTCCAATAAACGCTTGATCAACTCCTCTTCCTCTACTTGAAGGTTCAACATAACGGAAACGTCTGTTCCACGCTCGTTCAACATCTTCTTCAAGGCTTTCGCTTGAGGGATCGTACGAGGGAAACCATCGAAGATTACGCCCTTAGCCGGCTTCTTGCTATCCAATACATTCGCCAACATATCAACGATCAACTCGTCCGGAACCAATTGTCCCTTCTCGATATAATCCTTAGCGATCTTGCCCAGTTCTGTCTCAGCCTTCATCTCGCCACGCAATACATCGCCAGTAGAGATATGATCCAAACCGTATTCTTTAATAATCAACTCACTTTGTGTTCCCTTACCTGAACCGGGAGCACCAAAAATAACCACGTTCAACATACTATTGTTCCTTTATTATATATAATGTATACTATTTTATTCCACAACCTTGTAGATATCCTTATATGAGCGGCCCAACTCATCATAATCCAAACCATGTCCCACGATAAAATCAGCGGGTATCTGTAAGCCTACATAATCCGGAGTCAACTCGCATTTCAAGGATTCCGGCTTGAAAAGCATCGTTGCCAATCTTACATCGGCGGCACCCTCGCTCCGAAGCTTCTCCATCACGTAGCTCATCGTAAAGCCCGTATCGATAATATCCTCCAATAAGATCACCATACGTCCGCGAATATCAGCCTGCACCGGCATGATCTCATTCAATATGCCCGTACTGGAAGTTCCTTGATACGAGGAATAACGAGCGAATGTCAGCTCATACGGAACATCCAGCTCACGCATCAGCTCGGCGACAAACATAAAAGCCCCGTTTAGCACACCCACGAATAGAGGATTTTTCCCTTCCACATCCGCTTTAATCTGAACGGCCATTTTAGCGATAGCCGCCTGAATATCCGACTCCGGAATAAACAGTTCAAATTCTTTGTCTTTTAGACGAATTCTGTCCATAAATCTTTCGGTTTTCGAGGGGACAAATGTACAACTTTTTCGGCGATGCACAAAAAAGTGTAGCAACATACCAAAGTTTGTTATACATTTGTAAGCAGAATAAAACCCCAGACATCTAGAATTATGATTAAGATATTCGCTACAGACAAGGTAAAGGAGCTCGACCAATATACGATTCAACACGAGCCAATTAGTTCGATCGACTTAGTGGAGCGTGCCGCTACGACGTTCGTCCATGAGTTTTGCCGGCGCTACTCCAAGCAGGTCCGCATCGTGATTTTCGCCGGTCAAGGCAACAACGGAGCCGACGCTTTGGCCATCGCCCGCCTTTTGAACGAGGAATCATACCGGGTAGAGACGTATTTATTCAATCCGACGGAGCATCTGTCCGTAGAGTGTGAGCAAAACAAGCAGCGTCTGCTCGACATGGAACGAATCGAATTTACGGAAGTGGTCCGTGACTTTGAGCCGCCGACGCTAACCGACCGAGACGTGGTGATCGATGGCTTGTTCGGTTCGGGATTAAACCGTCCTCTCACCGGAGGTTTCGCCGCTATGGTCAATTATATCAACCAATCCGAGGCGGAAGTCGTAGCGATCGATATTCCTTCCGGCTTATTCGGGGAAGATAATCGTAAGAATGACTCGGAGGCGATCATCAAGGCCAGCTTAACCTTGACATTCGGCTTCCCGAAACTGGCGTTTCTTTTTCCGGAGAATGAACAATACGTAGGCGAGTGGAAAATACTGGATATCGGAATCCATCCGGACGCAATTTATGAGACGGCTTCCCCTTACTCATTGGTTACGGAAGAAGATATATCCTATTCGTTAAAGTCTCGCAAACGTTTCGCCCATAAGGGAACGTTCGGACATGCTTTATTGATCGCCGGAAGTAAAGGAAAAATGGGAGCCGCCCTATTATCCGCGAAGGCATGCTTACGGAGTGGAGCCGGACTATTGACCGTGCATATCCCGACCCGAGGCGAATCAATCTTCCAGACCGCTTTCCCGGAAGCGATGTTAAGTCTAGACGCAAATCCTGATTATTTCTCTACGGTTCCCGAGATAGGTAGTTACTCCGCTGTCGGTATGGGACCGGGACTCGGACAGCATTTAGAATCCGCAGCAGCGATCGAACGTATCCTGCAATCCAGCACAAAACCAGTCGTTATCGATGCGGACGCTATTAATATAATGGCATCCAACAAGGACTTATTCAATAAGATCCCGCCACGGAGCATCCTCACTCCCCATCCGAAGGAGTTCGATCGGATAGCGGGTGAAAGCACGAACTCATACGACCGTTTGATGAAAGCGCAATCTTTCGCCGCCGAACATAAGATTTGTATCGTATTGAAAGGTGCTTATACCGCTATTTGTTCTCCGGCAGGAAACATTTATTTCAATAGTTGCGGAAATCCGGGCATGGCAACCGCCGGTAGCGGAGACGTGCTGACGGGCATCATCCTCAGCTTATTGGCGCAAGACTATTCTCCGGAAACTGCCGCTGTAGTCGGAGTATTCTTGCACGGTACAGCCGGTGATCTCGCCGCCGCTTTCCGCTCGGAAGAGAGCATGATCGCCAGCGACATCACGGATATGCTCGGAAAAGCGTTTAAGCAAATCAAATAAATCCAGCAAAAACAACGGGCGTTTTTACTCTCGTTTGTTACAATTACTACCGCTATTCCATATATTATACGGACTTACAGTGTACATATAGAATGGTGGTAGTAAATTTTCATGGTACCCCAACGCCTTTTGCTATCACATTTCAACCTTTTCTTACTCACTCGATAAATGTCGGCGATATCTTTTATGACAAAGCTCTGTAAAGTAGAGTTATTGTAACTTTTAAACATGTATAATTGTATCCCTATCATTTTATAGAAAAACACGTACATGAATTTTTTTAAACATGTACGACTTTTTTCGAAAACACGTACGTGTTTCAGCATAAACATCATGATATTTTTACAATACTGATTATCAACACCTTAAATAAAGTATTCGATTACTGGCTTATTGTAGTATTTTCTGTAAAGAAAAGCTTCAGTCGTTGATACCATAACTATTACAGCAACATTTGGCTACATCATATAATGTATTTAGTGTATCCAAATCAGATATACTGCGTTGGCGATGTTTGTATATATTACTTGGCAAAGTCAGTACTACTGCGTTTGCCGACTAATAAATGACCGATTGCCATACACTACCGTTAAAATAAATAAAAAAGGAAAAAGAGCTTACGTATCCCTTGCCCCAGAGTTGTCTCATATATAAAACACCGACAAATTTGTATTAACAATAAAGCTATACGTACATGAAAATAACAATCGTATCGTTCGCAATGACAGCTGCTCTCGGTTTAATCGCCTGTGATAACACGAAGCATAACACATTGACCGAACAAGAGAAAGCGGAAGGCTGGGAACTTCTATTCGATGGGGAAACCTTGGATGGCTGGCGGGATTATAACGGAACCGCCTTGACCGGACCTTGGGAAGTTGTAAACGGAACCATCCAAGCGGACGGGCAAGGTAGCGATGCCAGCGGATACATCGTCACCGACAAGGCTTATGAGAATTTCGAGCTTTCATGGGACTGGAAAATCTCGAAAGGCGGGAATAGCGGCTTATTATATCATGTGGTAGAACATCCTCAATTCCCGGTTCCCTACGTTACCGGCCCCGAGTATCAATTGATCGATGATCTCAATTTTGCGGAGCCATTGGAAGATTGGCAACGTTGCGGAGTGGATTACGCGATGTATTTACCGGACTTCAACACGATAAAAGTACATCCGGCCGGCGAATGGAATAACTCTAAGATTATTTTCAACGGACATGTCACCTACTTTATGAACGGACACAAAACCGTAGAGTTCGACGCCTGGTCCGACGATTGGTTCTCTCGTAAGAACAGCGGTAAATGGGCGAACGCTCCCGAATACGGATTGGCGCATAAAGGCTTGATTTGCTTGCAAGACCACGGTTATCCCGCATGGTTCCGTAATATCAAGATCAAGGAACTTCCCCGCAAGACACGAGAGGCTCGTTTATTCAACGGCGAGGACATTACGAACTGGGATAAATACGGTACAGAATTATGGTATGTAAAAGATGGTTTATTAGTATGCGAAAGTGGCCCGGATAAGCAATACGGCTATCTAGCTACCCGGGAATATTACGACGATTTTGACCTTTCCGTGGAATTTAAACAGGAAAAAGATGGTAATTCTGGCGTATTTATTCGTTCCTTTGTAGAAGAAAAAGACGTAAAGGTAAACGGCTGGCAAGTGGAAGTCGCCCCCAAAGGCTTTGACACGGGCGGTATCTACGAATCCTACGGACGAGGATGGTTGATACAGATCCCGGACGAGAAGGAGAACATCCTAAAACAAGGAGAGTGGAACACGATGCGTATCCGGGTACAAGGAGATAATGTACAGACTTGGCTCAACGGAGAGGAGATGGTAAACATCCGGGATGAAAAGATCGGAGCCGGTCAAGGGCGTATCGCTTTGCAAATACATGATGGTGGCGGCATCAAGGTTCTTTGGCGCAACCTTCATTTACAAACATTATAGAATATCGTTTTCTTAAAATTTAATAGTTATGAAAAACATTTCGAGAAGAAGTTTCCTCAAGACCGGAGCCGTAGCGGCAGCCGGACTAACGATCGTTCCGGGTTCTGTACTCGGTAAATCCTTTGGCTATACAGCTCCTAGTGACAAACTGAATATCGCGGGTATCGGTGTCGGCGGTATGGGACGTCGTAACCTCGCCAACATGAACACGGAGAATATCGTAGCTTTATGCGATGTAGATTGGCACTACGCGGACAAGACCTTCAAGGACTATCCGAAGGCTAAACGCTTTAAAGACTGGCGTGTCATGTTCGATGAGATGGGTAAATCAATCGATGCGATTATGGTAGCCACCCCAGACCATACACATGCCGGCGTGACCGCCCACGCAATCACGCTAGGCAAGCATTGCTATACGCAAAAACCGCTTACCCACTCCGTTTACGAATCGCGTTTGCTTACCAAACTGGCGAAGAAATATAAGGTAGCCACCCAAATGGGTAACCAAGGTAACTCATTCGACTGGTGCCGGCAGATCGCAGAGTGGATACAGTCTGGCGTAATCGGCGATGTATATGAGGTACATTGTTGGACAGACCGCCCCATCTGGCCCCAAGGCTTGATGAAGCCGAACGATACCCCGAAGTGCCCGAAGACACTGGATTGGGATTTATGGATCGGCCCGGCTCAAAAGCGGCCTTATAATCCGGTCTATACCCCTTGGAACTGGCGTGGATGGTGGGACTTCGGAACCGGGGCCTTGGGCGATATGGCTTGCCATATCATGGACCCGTTGTATTGGGCACTCGACTTAAAATATCCGACCAGCGTAATCGGCAGCTCTACTTTGAGTAACCTGTACTCCCCTCCTCACGCACAGATCGTAACCTATACATTCCCCGCACGTCCACCCAAAGGAAATGTCAAGATGCCGGAAGTGAAAGTCTATTGGTACGATGGTGGTCTGATGCCTCCCCGTCCGGAAGAATTGAAAGACGGGCAGATGATGGGCGACGAGAACGGCGGTATCATCTTCATCGGAACGAAAGGAAAGATCATGACAGGCTGTTATGGAATGAACCCGACCTTATTACCGGTTTCCGACATGGAACATTTCAACCAGCCCAAACCGACGATCCCGAGAGTGAAAGGTGGCAATGGAGACATATGGTCCACCAATGCCCATGAGCAAGACTGGATCCGGGCTTGCAAGGAATCCCCGGAAAATCGTACGGAAGCCTCATCCAACTTCCAGTTCTCCGGTCCGTTCAACGAGATGGTCGTGATGGGAGTCTTGGCCGTTCGCCTCTCCGGACTGCAAGGTTTGCATCGTGAGTTGCAATGGGATGGAGAGAATATGCGGTTTACGAACATCTCCCCGAACGATAAGATCAAGATCGTCACGGTGGATGATTTCAAGGTAATTGACGGAGATCCGCGTTTCGACCGTCGCTTCGCCGAGTTTAACGCTGCGGAGATGGCCAACGAATGGATCAAGCATACGTACAACAACGGTTTCTCTTTGCCGGATATGCCAAGATAAACCTTTTAATAACAACCGAATATGATAAGACATATCTATAAAATAATGATAGCGATCGTTTGCTGCCTATTGGTTATTCCAACCGAAGCGCAAACGAAGGCCGAGAAGAACGGATGGCGTCTAGGGATGCAATCCTATAGTTTCCACCTGTTCCCTTTGACGGAAGCTCTCGATAAGACACAAGAACTGGGATTGAAATACATCGAGATTTATCCCGGCCATAAGCTCGGTGGTAAATGGGGAGATAAAGTATTCGATTTTAACCTCGATGCACAAACTCAGAAAGAGATCAAGGAGCTTGCGGCATCCAAAGGTATCAAGATCGTAGGAACCGGGGTGTATGTAGCCGAAAAGTCATCCGATTGGGAAAAAATGTTCAAATTCGCGAAAGCGATGGACCTAGAGTTCATTACTTGCGAACCGGCTTTAAGCGATTGGGACCTAGTAGAAAAATTGTCCAAGCAATACAACATTAAGATCTCCGTCCATAATCACCCGCAGCCTTCCGACTACTGGAAACCTGAGAACCTGTTGAAAGCCATCTCCGGACGCAGTCAATCGCTTGGTTCTTGTTCCGATGTGGGGCATTGGCGTCGGGAGGGGCTAAACCAGATTGATTGCTTAAAGCAACTCAAAGGTCGAATCATCTCTTTGCATTTCAAGGATATCGCCCCGAAAAAAGCAGGAGAGAATGAGCAGCACGACGTGATCTGGGGCACAGGCATCCTAGATGTAAAGGGAATGTTGAAAGAACTCAAATCCCAGAATTTCAAGGGAGTATTCTCTATCGAGTATGAATACAACTGGGAAAACTCTGTACCGGACATTAAAGAATGTATCCAATACTTCAATAAAACCGCAAACGAAATCTTATAATAGGGATTAGCATTAATTGACAGGTAGTAAGCGTATAGGCCCAAGGGACGTTCTCCTAGCCTATACGCTCCACCTTTCTAATAATACACGGGAATAAAATGGCATCTGACAACAAAATAATCGAATTGATCAAACAAGGAGATATAGCCGCCTTTAATACCCTGTTCAAGTCTGTTTATCTCCAACTTTATATACATTGCCGAAAATTTATCCCCGCCCCGGAAGACGCAAAAGACATCTTACAAAACGTCTTCCTCCGCTTTTGGGAAAAGCGTGAGAACATCGATATTCACACGTCTTTAAACGCTTATTTATACAGGGCTATACAGAACGAATGCCTCAATTACCTTCGTTCTACCGGAACTCCCTATCTGATTAGCCATAATTAATAAATTTAAGATTAATAATAAGATCTAACAATGTTACGTTTTTTATCCGTATTACACTAAAAATCATCCATTTCTCATAAGCAAGACTGTTTTTAAGATTAATAATTCAATGATTTATTATTTGATTACTATAGTATCTTTCAGTATTTGATAGCGAATACCCGTATTCGTCTTTATCACATTGAGAATCTCCGATAAATCTTCGTTGTTACGGAAACTACCGCTAAACCTTAATTTTTTTATCCCTTGATTTTCATAACGAAATACAACGTTATAGTTCCTTTCCAACAACTTTGTTATATCTTGCAGATACATCATTTTAAAAGACAAGAAACCTCCTCTCCATTGAGCGAATAGTTTCTTATCGTAAGGTACTACTTCTATCTTATTTCTACTTTTATCATAAACCGCCACTTGGTTAGGCTCAAGTAAGACCTCTTGTTTAGTCAACGTAGGTTGTACGGCGACCTTGCCATTGAACAAGGTTGTGGTTAGTTGCGAGTCTTCCATATAAGCGGAAACATTAAAGGCCGTACCAATCGCTTTCACATCAATACCGTTTGCCTTTACAACAAATGGTAAGTCTTTATTCTTTGCGACTTCAAAATAAGCTTCTCCATCCAAATAAATGCTACGATTGGAATGGCCGTAGTTCTCCGCATATTCTAGAGTTGTACAAGAGTTAAGCCAAACCCTCGTACCATCCGGTAATTGCAAATAGCTCTTCTCTCCTTTGCTCGTTACTAATTTATAATTTCCAACTGTCGATAAGTTCTCTTGATTCGTAAGATACAACGTTGATAGTGAAACACCTATGCCCAAAACCACGGCAGCGGCATATTTCATGTATTGAAGGAATAGCCTTCTTGTTTTCATTTTGGAAATAGTTTTTTTCTCTATGGATGAAAACAAACGCTCCCACTCCCTATCAACATCTACTTCGTCTTTGAGACTTTCCGCAATTATATTTTTTATATATTCTTTCATTGTTTTTTCTCGATTCTATATGTATGACACTTCAAAACGATGTGCTACTTACAAGATTGATAGATTTTTGTATTATATTTTTTCAAGAAACCAGATAATCTTTCAATCTACTTTTCAAAATCTTAAGGGCTCTATATATCTGTGTTTCCACTGTACGGACGGAGATATCCAATTTATCTGCGATCTCTTGGTTCTTGAGTCCATTTATACGACTCAATTTAAAAATGGATTTACATTGATCTGGTAATTCCTCTATCGTATTTTCCGTGATTCGTTCTATTTCAAAAATACTAAGTATCGAATAAGGATCATTATCTTCCACAGCCTCTTGTTTATCCATCTCTGATATTTCATATCGGGGAATGTCAATGGTTCCGGTAGAACTAATTACAGAACCCTGAAAAAATCATTATTTTTAGGTTTGTGCTTAACCTTTTTCCAGCCGTACACAGTAGCGGCATCAGCACAAATTATATCCTTAAATATCACAAAAGGAACTATCACTGAAGTTTTTAAGGCGATTGAAGACCAAAGTGAATATAAATTCTTTTATAATGACAATCAAATCAATTTGAATAAACGGGTTGATGTCAATATCCATGAAGAATCCATAGAACAAGTATTAAACAATGTCTTTAGAGGTACGGATATTACGTATAAGATCGTCAAGAATCACGTAGTACTTACCAACAAGACCATGAAAGATACGGAGTTGCCATCCACCAACCAAAATCGCAAACGGCTAACCGGACAAGTAGTAGGACAAGATGGGGAGCCTCTGATCGGAGTAAACGTTGTAGTGAAAGGTACTACAATCGGATCTATGACCGATATGGACGGAAACTACATTCTAGAGAATGTTCCCTCCAATGCTACCGTTGAATTCTCGTACATCGGCTATCTCCAACAAAGTATCAACGTAGGCAATAAAAGTAACCTCAACGTCACTTTAGCGGAAGACACTCAAAAGTTGGATGAGGTAGTAGTTGTTGGTTACGGTTCCTTCAAGAAAAGAGATTTAACCGGAGCTGTTTCTCAAGTAAAAGGAGACGAGATCTCGAACCTACCGCTTCGCAGCGCCGCCGACGCCTTGCAAGGAAAAGCAGCCGGTGTAACCATAACATCTAGTTCCGGTAGCCCAGGTTCACTCGGTAATGTCCGTATCCGTGGTGTCGGTACTATCAATAATAATGATCCGTTGTATGTAGTAGATGGTCTACCTCAAGGTGATATCGGTTGGTTAAATGCCCGTGATATCGAGAGCATAGAGGTATTGAAAGACGCTTCCGCACAAGCGATCTATGGTGCCCGTGCTGCCAACGGTGTGATCCTAGTATCCACAAAGCGAGGAGCTTCCGGCGAGAGTTACCGAAGCAACATCGAGTTTGATATGAACATTGGTTTCCAAGATGTAGTGAAAACGTATGACATGCTAGACGCCGAAGGTTTCATGGAATATAAGAACCGGGCTTACGCCGCATCCGGGAAAGCCTTGATCGATGATTTCGCCACATCAGAGAAGCGAGAGCAGATCCTTACTTTCCTAGGGAAAAACGGAGGACGATCCGGTACGGATTGGTGGAAAGAGAGCACCCGTAAACCCAAGGAAGCTATCAGTCAGAATTACAACCTAGCTTTCTCCGGAGGTATGAAGAAACTCAGATACCGTGCTAGCTTTGGCTATATGGATCAACAAGGAATCTTGAAAGGTTCCGACTATGAACGCCTCTCCGGTCGGTTGAACGTAGACTCTGAGGTAACCAAGTGGTTGAACCTCTCCGCAAATGTGAACGTCACGTACGAATCCAGGCGCAACCTAGATGAGAATAACTCTTACACAGCAACCGTGTTCAGTACCCTTGCGGCAGACCCAATCACTCCGGTATATCGCGACAACCTAGTGGATATCCCAGATTTCTTGCAAAACCGGATTATGGGTGGTTATGAGCCGACCAATCCTTGGTCTCGCTATACAGGCGTAATTTACTCAAACAAACCGAACACGGTTGGACAGGTAGACCGCTCCGCATTAAATCAATGGCACGGGATCGCCACGAAAAGTAATATCTCCGGCGAAGTCAAGTTGTTACCCTTCTTGACCTTCAAATCCAGTATCGCTCTTGACTTAGTCCGTAACCAAAGCGACTCTTTCCGTCCTTCTTACTATCTGGATGGAGATGAGTACTCCACTTATGCGGGCGCCAGTCGGAGCGTAGCGAATAAAGATTACTGGGTATTCGACAATTACCTAACTTACAATCAAAAATTCGACAAACATGCGGTAACAGCCATGGTCGGTACCTCCGCAGAGAAAGAGCGCTACGAGGAGATCTACGCCTATAAAGAAGGACAGGTCAACAACAACCCGAACCAGCAGATCATCAACGCCGGTACCATGAATCCCGCCGCATCAGGCTACTACGCCACGAGTACGCTGAATTCTTATTTCGGTCGTGTATTTTATTCCTTTGACAACCGTTATATGATCACAGCCAATATCCGTTGGGATGGATCCTCTAAATTTGCAGATGGTAATCGCTGGGGTTACTTCCCCTCCGTATCCGCCGGTTGGAATTTCTCGGAAGAGAGCTTCATGAAGAACCTTGAGTGGCTGTCACAAGGTAAGTTAAGAGCAGCTTGGGGTGAGATCGGGAACCAGACTATCTCCTCCGGAGCCTATATGAATACGTTCGGAAATGGTAGCTACTACCTCTTCGGTAATCCGTATCAGACGAACTTGTATGCCGGACGTACGCAGGTGGGTAATCCGGATCTGAAATGGGAGACTACTCGCCAACTGGACTTCGGATTGGATTTGGCCTTTTTCCAAGGTTCCTTGAGAGCAACCTTCGACTACTTTGACCGTCAGACAAGTGATATGTTGGTGCAAGTACCCGTGCCCAGTTCACTAGGATTCCCCAACACGCCGTGGATGAATGCCGGTAGCGTAAGCAATAAAGGTTTTGAAGTAACGCTCGGATACGACGGTAAGATCGGGAACGACTTCCAATATCATATCAACGGAAACGTATCCACCTATAAAAATAAGGTAAAAAGCCTAGGTAGTGGAGCGAATATTCCGGGTAAAGGCATCCATCTAGGATACTTCTCCTATACGATGACAGAGCCAGGACAACCGATCGGTTATTTCTACGGATATAAAACCGATGGTGTCTTCCAGACCCAAGAAGAGATCGACAACTACAAGAACAACGGTCAAATGGTAATGCCAAACGCAAAGCCGGGCGACTTAAAGTTCCAAGATTTGAACAAAGATGGTAAACTAGACGACGAAGACCGCACGATGACAGGAAATCCTCATCCAGACTTCACCTTTGGTTTGACCTTAGGCGCAGAATGGAAAGGATTCGACATCTCCGCCTTCTTCCAAGGATCAGTCGGCAATGACATCTTAAACATATTGAAATATGACATCTATTCAGGTACCGGTTGGTACAATGCTCCGAAGGATATATTAACAACCTACTGGAACGGACCGGGTAGTACAAACGAGAACTTCGCAATCGATGCGGATAGCCGCATGAACTTGGAGATGTCCGATTGGTATGTGGAAAATGGTTCTTATGTTCGCTTGAAGAACCTGACAATCGGTTATACGCTTCCGTCCGAATGGACTAAGAAGATCACGATCAACAACCTTCGTTTCTTTGTTGCCGCACAGAACTTATTCACGATCACCGGTTATTCCGGACTAGATCCTGAGATCGGAGAGATCAATAACTCGCCTCTTTACAAAGGCTGTGATATGGGATTCTATCCGCAACCGCGTACATTCATGTTCGGTCTTAGTTTGAAATTATAATCTTAAAATGAATTATTATGAAATCTATAGTTAACATAGGGAAATTACTTGTATCGATCGCATGCGTCGGTGCCCTTACGACAAGCTGTAACAGCGACTTTCTAGACCGCCCGCCATTGGGAACATTGGATGAGGTAACTTATCTGAGTACCAAGGATGCCGGCTACAAACTTTTGGTCAATTGCTATCAGCCCTTACAAGATAGCTGGAACTATCAGGACATGAAATTTGTCTTGGGAGATCAATTGAGCGACGACTGCTCCAAAGGCGGCTCTGATGCAGGAGACCGCGTTCGTATCACGGAAATCGCCCGCGGAACACCAATGGCGACTAATCAAGTCTTGTCCGACCTTTGGACTCATCGCTACCAAACAGCGATCTCAGCCTGCAACGTATTCCTGTCGCTAATCACACCTGAATCAGAATTGATCGATGATGCCGGAGGCTTGGTCAGCACAGAAACCAAACAGCGATGGATCGCAGAGGCTCAATTCATGCGTGCGTTCTATTACTACGACCTAGCTACAATCTTCCAGAATATTCCACTAATTGACAAGCCCATGGAAGTCGTCGACAAAAGTACGATCACGAAATCCAGCAAAGAGGAGGTCATGAACTTTATCCTGAAAGACCTGAACACCGCAATCGCCGAACCTAATCTACCTAATGCAAAAAGCCTTCCGACCAGCGAGATTGGGCGAATCACCAAAGAGGCCGCCATGGCTTTCCGTGCTAGGGTATTGATGTTCTACGGCAACTACGGAGAGGCTCTGAAAGACCTGAAGGCAGTTGTCGAATCCGGAAGCTATGAATTAGTAGATGACTACGAGAAGCTATTCAATAACGCCACAGAGGGCTATATGTCAAAAGAGTCCGTCTTCATCACCCTGCGCTCTTACATTCCTAGCTACACTAGCGGTAGCGTTTGTCCACAAATGAATGTCGGTCGCGGTATTGCCGGCGGATGGGGCGGCGAGTGTCCGACGAAGGATTTGGTAGACGAATATGAGGTAGGCGATCCACGCTTGGTACACACGGTATTGTCATCCGGCGATATATTCGTCAAGAACGATGGTTCCGAAGAGGTACACGACTATTCCGGCTACGACAATTTCCCACAGCAACACAGCCGTAAGCAGTATCCAGACTTCTCCAGACGGCCACTAAACGATTTATTGAACACGGATTGGACCCACTATCACATCCGCTATGCCGATGTATTGCTGATGTACGCTGAATGCCTGATCGAGACGGATGGCGACAAACAACTAGCGGCCGACCTGATCAACCAAGTACGTTATCGTGCCTTCGTGACAACCTCTTTGACAGATAGCTACGCTAAATACCGTAAGTTCAACCTCAAGGAGAGCGATCGAGTGACCGAGGATACTTTCAACGCTAAGTATAAAGTGAAAGCTTCCGATGATCTGCGTGCCGCCGTTCGCCACGAACGCCGTATCGAACTTGCAGGCGAGGGATTACGCTTCTACGACTTAATTCGCTGGGGCACCTTCGTATCTACAATGCAGAAATTCGGCAAGACTGATGAGGGCAAGTATTCCGGTGCCGGGACACTCGTCACCGATAAGACATACCCCTACCCGATTCCACAAAGCGAGATCGACTATGTAGGAGGCGCATTAACACAGAACGATAATTATTAATCTTCAATTTTTATTACTGTAGCCCCCGCAGATAGTCCTTCTTGTTGTCTGCGGGGGTTTCTATTCACGAAATACCTTAGAAATCCATGAAACGAATCTTATTTCTCCTAACCATCGCCCTCCTAAATTTGGGAAGTGGCCTATGCAAGACACGACAATCGTTAAGAATCATGAGCTACAACATCCGCATCGGGATCGGTATGGACCAACAGACCAATTTGAAGCGAATCGCTGAAGTGATCAACAAGATCCAGCCGGACTATGTCGGGCTACAAGAGGTGGACAGTGTATGCGAACGCTCTGGATGGATCAACCAATATGCAGAATTGGCACGGTTGACCGGCATGTATCCAATCTTCGCACCTGCCACAGAACGTTCTAAGGGATTATACGGAATCGCCGCACTCTCCCGCAAAAAACCTCGTAGCTACCAATACATACCTCTGCCGGGAAAGGAAGAGCCACGTACCTTCCTTTGTCTCGAATATCCGAACTATACCTTGTGTAACACACATTTCTCGCTCGACCCAGACTCTCGCCTGGCCTCTATACGACTCATCAATGAGACGATGAAAAGCGAAAACAAACCAATCCTGATCACCGGAGACTTCAACATGGAGCCAGACTCTAAGGAATTCAAGGCGATGAAACAAACGTGGAGGCTCTTATCCGACCCTACGTTAGAGACCTACCCCTCGGATCATCCCCGTTTGCGTTTAGATTATATCTTCGGCGACCTAAGGCATGAATTTAGGATTATCAACGACCAAGTGATCGATATCCAGTCGTCCGATCACCTGCCGATCTATATAGACGTGCTATTTTAAGCTTTCTCCCCCGGACATCCTCAGAATCCCGAACAATGCGAATCTAGAAATTCTTAATGTTGTCCGGGATTTTCATGCAATAAGAATACTTCCAATTGGTTTTAAGCAAAATATTTCCTAGTTTTGCGCAATAATATACAGAATTAAAACAAACTGGGATATGAAGAATATAATCATTATAGCTAGTTTACTCCTCGGAATGCCGCTTATGGCACAAACCAAGGTGGTAAAAAAGAACGCCGTAAAAGCAAATAATTTCGGAATCACCTACTCGTTGCCCAAGACCTCGCTAGTCGTAGACGCCGAAGTGACGAAAGTAACTTGCAAAGCCGGGCCTTACTATCAATATGCAGAGAAGTATCTAGGCGTAAAGGATGCGGTCACGGAAGACAAGGTTTATTTCGATCTCGGAAAAATCAGTCTGATCAACCGGGGATTACCCGATGCGGATAATACCTATATCGTAGAATTCAAACAAGGTACGGTCGCCCCTTACGCTTATCTTACCGAAGATGGATTATTATGCTCGATAAACGCAGAATATACACCAGTTGAATCCGAGCTAGATGCCGCAAAGAAAAATAAAGGCTCCCAACAAAAAGTGACAGACGCTTCCGTTTTCTCAGAGGAATTACTAATGGCAGGCTCCACCGCCAAACAAGCGGAGGTGGCCGCTAAACAAATTTACCGTATCCGGGAAAGCCGTTTGAACATCTTGACCGGCGAGGCGGATAATTTACCTCCCGATGGTGAAGCCATGAAACTGGTGATCCAGCAATTGGAGGAGCAAGAAAAAGCATTAACAAACCTATTCACCGGAATCTTGACCAAAGAAACCGAGCATTATGAGGTAAGTATCATCCCCCACGACAACCTAGATAAAGAAGTATTGTTCCGTTTCTCCAAGCAGCTAGGTATCGTAGACGCTGACGATTTGGGCGGTACCCCTGTCTATATGAACTTGAAAGCGACAGAAAGAGCTCCGATCCTTGATGCCAAGGAAGCCGAGAAGAAAGACAAATCATTGAAAGGAATCGTCTACAATGTTCCGGGAAAAGCCAGCATAGAAATACTAATGAACAAAAAAACGCTCTACAAAGGAGAGGCCCAAATCACTCAATTCGGAACACGGGAAGGATTAGCCCCTGTTATGTTTGAGGATAAGAAAGCCCCCGTCAAAGTTCTTTTCTATCCGGAAACCGGCGCCATAAAGCAAATTATTCAATAAGTATAAACTAATATTATCTAAAACACATGTTACAAGGACAACCTAAAGGTCTCTATGCCCTAGCACTCGCGAACACGGGCGAACGCTTCGGTTATTACACGATGCTTGCGATTTTCACATTATTCTTGCAAGCGAAATTCGGCTATACGGCCGCTGAGACATCAACGATTTTCGCTAGCTTCTTAGCGTTCGTGTATTTTATGCCATTGATTGGCGGTATGATGGCCGATAAGTTCGGTTATGGAAAGATGGTTACCTCGGGTATCATCATCATGTTTGTCGGTTATCTTTTATTAGCCATCCCAACAGATGCCGCCTCGGGAAAAATCATGATGTTCGGCTCGCTAGCGCTAATCGCTTGCGGTACCGGATTATTTAAAGGTAACTTACAAGTGATGGTAGGTAATCTTTATGATGCCCCGGAATATAGAAGTAAACGTGACCAAGCCTTTAGTTTGTTTTATATGGCGATCAATATCGGTGCCATGTACGCGCCTACGGCTGCCACTAAAATGACAGACTGGATGTTGGGTAAGTATAACCTTTTCTACGAGTCACAAATTCCGGCACTCGCTCACCAATTCTTAAACGGAACCATCTCCGCAGAGAACAAAGAGGCACTCGCCGCTCTGCAAAGCGCACAAGGTTTCACCGGCGATATGGCTACGTTCTGTTCCACGTATATCGAGAAGTTGTCTGAGGCATACAACTATGGATTCGGTGTGGCTTGTATCTCATTGATCATATCGATGGCTATCTATATGGGATTCCGCTCTACCTTTAAGCATGCGGATGTCAATACCAAACAAGCAAAGGCTTCCCACGCTCCGCAAGAGGAATTGTCACCTGCCGAGACGAAACAACGTATCACCGCCTTGCTGCTGGTATTCGCCGTGGTATTGTTCTTCTGGATGGCTTTCCATCAAAATGGTCTGACAATGACGTTCTTTGCTCGCGACTATACGGCCAACCAAGTGACCGGACTGGATCGTATCGGCTTTGATGTGATTAACTTAACATTATTGGTTATCGCCGTGTATGGAGGATTCGCTATCGCACAATCCACAACGAGCAAAGGCAAAACGATCGCCGGCATCGTGACCGTGGCCGCATTAGCCGCTCTAGGTATCAAATATATGGCTATGCCGGAAACCGTAACGATCCTTCCGCAGACCTTCCAGCAATTTAACCCGTTCTTCGTGGTTGTATTGACTCCGGTATCGTTGGCGATCTTTGGTTATCTGGCTAATAAGAAGAAAGAGCCGTCCGCTCCTCGTAAGATCGGATTGGGTATGATGATCGCCGCTTGCGGTTTCTTGATCTTGGCGATCGGTTCTATGGGCTTGCCTACACCGGACGCTTTAGCGGCGGATAGCAAATTGCAGGTATTGGTTTCTCCGAACTGGTTGATATCGACTTATCTGGTATTGACCTTCGCCGAATTATTGCTTTCTCCGATGGGTATCTCTTTCGTATCCAAAGTGGCTCCTCCTAAATACAAAGGTATGATGATGGGTGGGTGGTTCGTGGCTACGGCTATCGGTAACTATCTGGTCGCTATCATCGGTTATTTGTGGGGAGGCATGCAGTTATGGATGGTATGGAGCGTGTTGATCGTTCTTTGTTTACTGTCTGCGTTGTTCATGTTCTCTATCATGAAGAAACTGGATAAAGTGGCTTGACAATTGAAAATTAGAGGATGAGGAAGTCGTATACATATCGTTCGCAGGCACTCCGTTTCAGAAGATGGAGCCGGAAGGCGTATGCGGCTTTCATCAGTGTACAGAGAGCTGTTACGATCGGACAATTATCCTTTTCCGTAGCCGATCGCTTCGAGAAAAAGAACCAGTCTTTACATACCGGTATCGGTACGTTCACGGACGGATTTTCCGAAGAGGATGACGAGGAGAGGGAGAATACCGAGGAGAACAAACGGAGCCTCGCGGTATCGCATGGACTGTTTACGGCATTACTCCCGGTATTGGTATCAAATGAGATCGCTCATCCGGCTCATCGTGTAGCTCACTATACATTATATAATATAGTAAAGGCGGGAAGTATCCGAAAGAATACTTCCCGCCTTTCTTATTTCCATCTGGTTGTAGAGACGGGGCGTGCCCCGTCTCTACAACTGGGTATATATACGTAGAATTATTAAATGAGAGAAAATGACAATAGAAGAAGCAAAGCAGTACATCCTAGAGGGTAGGAAGATTACTGAGGAACAGGCTTTAAGCTTGGCGAATCACCCGGACAAAGAGGCACTTTACGAGGCCGCCCACCAAATCACCCGCCATTTTATGGGGAATAAGTTCGACACTTGTTCCATCATCAACGCCAAAAGCGGTAATTGCAGCGAGGATTGTAAATGGTGCGCACAGTCGGGACATTACAAGACCCTCGTAAACTTATATCCTTTGCTTCCGGCCAAGGAATGTGTCTATCATGCGGTATATAACCGGAAACAGGGCATCCGGCGTTTTGCCTTGGTGACTAGCGGTAAGCGAGTATCGGATAAAGAATTGGAACAGATCACCGATACGATCCGGCAAATCAAGCAGCAAAGCGATATTAAATGCTGTGCCTCCATGGGATTGCTAACCCGCTCCCAACTCCAATCGCTTTACGATAGCGGAGTGGAGAACTATCACTGCAATATAGAGACCGCCCCCTCCTATTTCCGTCAACTCTGTTCCACGCATACGATCGAGCAGAAGATGGAAACCATCCATACCGCCCGGGAAATCGGTTTCCGTATATGCTGCGGTGGTATTATCGGCATGGGCGAGACGATGGAGGAACGAATCGAGATGGCTTGTTTCTTACAGAAAGAAGGTGTCTTATCCATCCCTCTCAATTTATTACAGCCGATACCGGGAACTCCTATGGAGAATACACATATCCTAGAAGAAGAGGAATGGCTAACAACGATCGCCCTTTTCCGCTTGATCAATCCGAACGCATTTCTCCGTTTCTCCGGCGGACGGGCACAATTAAGCGAGGCCACGCAACGGAAATCCCTATATATAGGGATTAACTCCGCAATCATCGGAGACTTATTAACGACTATCGGAAGCAAAGTAGAGGAAGACAAAGTCTTATTTACCTCCGAAGGCTATTCACTCACCGAAAACACCGATTGGGAAAAATGACAACAACCGAACTTTTACAATACGACCGGGATCATCTATGGCATCCCTACACCTCGACCATCGATCCACTTCCCGTCTATCCGGTATCCAAAGCGGAGGGCGTAACGATAACCCTTGCGGACGGCAGGGAGCTAATAGACGGAATGTCTTCTTGGTGGGCGGCAGTCCACGGATACAACCATCCGGTACTTAACGCGGCGGCTAAAGCCCAATTGGATAAGATGAGTCATATCATGTTCGGGGGATTCACGCACGAGCCGGCTGTCGAGTTGGCCGCTAAATTATTACCGCTATTGCCCCCTTCCCTAGAAAAGATATTCCTAGCGGATAGCGGCTCGGTAGCCGTGGAGGTAGCCTTAAAGATGGCGATCCAATTCTGGCAGTTCAAAGGCA
>OGMX01000347.1_pt1 | contig 34097 bp, 20 predicted proteins | sample 1573351 | NCBI WGS metagenome assembly OGMX01 (sample SAMEA2581926, study PRJEB24529) | metagenome | biome: Human gut stool | place: China | collected 2011 | reverse complement strand
CTCCGGATGAATATGATGATCTCATATCAGGAACTTGTTCGCACCTTCCCTAATAAATCTGGCAAGTCACATTCTGTTGAATGCTGTGACAGTGCCTTACCGAGAGAGCGAAATTGTGGTGTTCTAGTGCATAGTCGCCACCATTCCGGATAATTCTATTGCGTTGTTTTACAAGTTCTTTTACAGCGCAGATCTGTCGCTGACGTTGAATCAATAGCCTGGATTTCAGAACACAATGCCCGTTTGCTGGTTGGTCCGGCAGTAGCATTAATTCATTATCTGAATGAAATGTGTCAATCCACAGAAACCGCTGTCAATGACGCATTTTGTCGGACGTTAACACGAGAAAGTCTGGCTATTCCGTAATGCCATCTTATTTCGTAATGGATTGAGAATGCTGGATTTTTAATTATATTACGCGCAGTATTAATCGCGTAAATGTTTTGCGGTCAGCAACGGTGGGGGATCCATTGTTCTGTTCAATGAATACCATCATACATTTGAATCAGGAGTCGGTATGATGATTTTGGTGACGGGGGGCGCACGGAGCGGGAAGAGTCGCCACGCAGAGGCGCTTATTGGGGACTCTTCACAGGTTCTGTATATCGCTACCTCGCAAATCCTTGATGATGAGATGGCTGCACGGATAGAACATCATCGGCAAGGCCGCCCGGAGCACTGGCGCACAGTGGAGCGCTGGCAACATCTTGATGAATTAATTCATGCAGACATTAACCCGAATGAGGTTGTGTTGCTGGAATGCGTTACCACAATGGTGACTAATCTGTTGTTTGATTATGGCGGCGATAAAGACCCTGATGAATGGGATTATCAGGCGATGGAACAGGCGATTAATGCTGAGATTCAGTCGTTGATTGCTGCCTGCCAACGTTGCCCCGCAAAGGTTGTATTAGTGACTAACGAAGTGGGAATGGGGATTGTGCCGGAGAGTCGTCTGGCACGACATTTTCGTGATATTGCCGGGCGGGTAAATCAGCAGTTGGCCGCTGCGGCAAATGAAGTATGGCTGGTGGTTTCGGGTATTGGAGTAAAAATCAAATGAGTAAATTATTTTGGGCGATGCTCTCATTTATTACGCGTCTGCCTGTACCGCGTCGCTGGTCCCAGGGACTGGATTTCGAGCATTATTCTCGCGGTATTATTACTTTTCCTTTAATTGGATTATTGCTTGGCGCGATTAGCGGGCTGGTCTTCATGGTGCTGCAGGCATGGTGTGGCGTACCACTGGCGGCACTGTTTAGCGTACTTGTGCTGGCGCTGATGACCGGGGGATTCCACCTGGACGGCCTCGCCGATACCTGTGATGGCGTATTTTCTGCACGTAGCCGCGATCGCATGTTGGAAATCATGCGTGATAGCCGTTTAGGCACCCATGGCGGTCTGGCATTGATTTTTGTTGTACTGGCAAAGATTCTGGTATTAAGCGAGTTGGCTCTGCGTGGCGAACCGATCCTTGCATCGCTGGCGGCAGCATGTGCGGTCAGCCGCGGGACTGCCGCATTATTGATGTATCGTCATCGTTATGCGCGGGAAGAAGGGCTTGGCAATGTGTTCATTGGCAAAATTGATGGGCGACAAACCTGCGTCACACTCGGCTTAGCCGCTATTTTTGCTGCCGTATTATTGCCGGGTATGCATGGTGTGGCTGCTATGGTGGTGACGATGGTGGCGATTTTCATCCTCGGTCAGCTTCTCAAACGTACGCTGGGCGGGCAAACCGGCGATACGCTGGGAGCTGCTATAGAGCTTGGTGAACTGGTCTTCCTGCTGGCACTGCTATAAAGAGACGTGACATGCAAACACTTGCCGATTTACTGAATACGATCCCTGCTATCGATCCTGCCGCTATGTCGCGTGCACAACGGCATATTGACGGGTTACTCAAACCTGTTGGTAGCCTGGGAAGGCTGGAGGCGCTTGCCATACAACTGGCGGGAATGCCGGGGTTGAATGGCATACCGCATGTGGGCAAAAAAGCGGTACTGGTTATGTGTGCCGATCACGGCGTCTGGGAGGAAGGGGTCGCTATTTCCCCAAAAGAAGTGACAGCCATTCAGGCTGAAAATATGACCCGCGGAACAACCGGCGTGTGTGTGCTGGCAGCACAAGCGGGCGCTAACGTCCACGTAGTTGATGTTGGTATTGATAGTGCTGAGCCTATCCCCGGGCTTATCAACATGCGTGTCGCACGAGGTAGCGGCAATATTGCTTCAGCTCCGGCAATGAGTCGCCGTCAGGCTGAAAAGTTGCTTTTGGACGTCATATGTTATATGCGGGAGCTGGCAAAAAACGGTGTCACGCTGTTTGGTGTAGGTGAACTGGGGATGGCAAACACGACACCGGCAGCGGCAATAGTCAGCACAATCACTGGCCGGGATCCTGAAGAAGTGGTTGGGATTGGCGCAAACCTGCCGACAGATAAACTGGCTAATAAAATTGATGTTGTGCGCCGGGCGATTACGTTGAATCAACCAAATCCGCAGGATGGCGTTGATGTCCTGGCAAAAGTGGGTGGATTTGATTTGGTCGGAATGGCTGGCGTGATGTTAGGCGCTGCTTCCTGCGGTTTACCCGTGTTGCTGGATGGATTTCTTTCTTATGCTGCCGCGCTCGCAGCCTGCCAGATGTCTCCTGCAATCAAACCGTATCTCATTCCTTCTCACCTGTCGGCAGAAAAAGGGGCGCGTATTGCGCTGTCGCATTTGGGGCTGGAGCCTTATCTCAATATGGAGATGCGTTTAGGTGAGGGGAGTGGCGCAGCTCTGGCGATGCCCATCATCGAAGCTGCCTGTGCGATATATAACAACATGGGCGAACTTGCTGCCAGTAATATTGTTCTACCGGGGAATACGACTTCTGATTTGAACAGTTAAAAACGAAAAGTCTGATAAAAGCTATACTTAACGGATAGCTTTCGCGACTTAGGAAAGGGACATGATGCGTCGTGTAAATATTTTTTGCTCATTTGCTCTGCTTTTTGCCAGCCAAAATAGCCTGGCGGTAACTTATCCATTACCTCCAGAGGGTAGCCGTTTAGTGGGGCAGGCGCTTACTGTAACTGTTCCTGATCACAATACTCAGCCGCTGGAGACTTTTGCCGCACAATACGGGCAAGGGTTAAGTAATATGCTGGAAGCGAATCCGGGCGCTGATGTTTTTTTGCCGAAGCCTGGCTCACAACTCACCATTCCGCAGCAACTGATTTTGCCCGCCACTGTTCGTAAAGGGATTGTGGTTAACGTCGCTGAAATGCGTCTTTATTACTATCCGCCAGACAGTAATACAGTGGAAGTCTTTCCTATTGGTATCGGCCAGGCTGGGCGAGAAACCCCGCGTAACTGGGTGACTACCGTTGAACGTAAACAAGAAGCACCAACCTGGACGCCAACGCCGAACACCCGGCGCGAATATGCGAAACGAGGGGAGAGTTTGCCCGCATTTGTTCCTGCGGGGCCCGATAACCCCATGGGGCTGTACGCGATTTATATTGGCAGGTTGTATGCCATCCACGGTACCAATGCTAATTTTGGTATTGGGCTCCGTGTAAGTCAGGGCTGTATTCGTCTGCGTAATGACGATATCAAATATCTGTTTGATAATGTTCCTGTAGGCACTCGTGTACAAATTATTGATCAGCCAGTGAAATACACAACGGAACCGGATGGTTCAAAGTGGCTGGAAGTTCATGAGCCGCTGTCGCGCAATCGTGCAGAATATGAGTCTGACCGAAAAGTGCCATTGCCGGTAACCCCATCTTTGCGGGCGTTTATCAACGGGCAAGAAGTTGATGTAAATCGCGCAAATGCTGCGTTGCAACGTCGATCGGGAATGCCTGTGCAAATTAGTTCTGGTTCAAGACAGATGTTTTAAGAGCGTTGGTAATTAGAAAGTAAAAAGCCTGCTCGAAAGCAGGCTTTTTTGAATTTGGCTCCTCTGACTGGACTCGAACCAGTGACATACGGATTAACAGTCCGCCGTTCTACCGACTGAACTACAGAGGAATCGTGTGAACGGGGCGCATATTAATGGCAGTGCATGGTGATGTCAAAGGGTGAAATGCATTTTTTTGTTTGTTTGCTGTCAATTTCAACAAAGTGATGAGATTTCAATCTTATTGGTAATGAACCATCGTGGTGCATACCCTCCTTTTATAGGGCAGGGGAACGCGACTGCTGGTGAAAAGAGCCAATGACGAATCTATCATAATCTCTTATTTGACAGTTGGTTAGCTTGTACATCAACGCCAAAATAAAACTGGCAAGCATCTTGCAGTCTGGTTGTAAGTAATGGCGGCACTTGGGCCGATTCTCAAAAACCGGAGGCAACATGAACTTCAGACGCCTGAAATACTTCGTAAAAATTGTAGATATTGGTAGCCTGACTCAGGCTGCTGAAGTATTGCATATCGCACAACCAGCGCTCAGCCAGCAGGTTGCCACACTGGAAGGTGAGTTAAATCAACAACTTTTGATTCGCACAAAACGGGGCGTTACGCCAACAGACGCCGGAAAAATTCTCTATACCCATGCGCGGGCTATTTTACGTCAGTGTGAGCAGGCCCAACTGGCGGTGCATAACGTTGGTCAGTCATTATCGGGGCAAGTCTCGATTGGCTTTGCGCCAGGAACCGCTGCGTCATCCATCACCATGCCCTTATTACAGGCGGTTCGCGCTGAATTCCCGGAGGTCGTTATCTATCTTCATGAAAATAGTGGTGCAGTGCTTAACGAAAAACTGATAAATCACCAACTCGATATGGCGGTGATTTATGAGCATTCCCCTGTGGCTGGGGTATCCAGTCAGGCTTTGCTGAAAGAAGATCTTTTCCTGGTAGGAACTCAAGATTGCCCGGGGCAAAGCGTTGATGTTAATGCTATTGCGCAAATGAACCTCTTTCTCCCCAGTGATTACAGTGCTGTTAGACTTCGTGTTGATGAGGCTTTTTCCCTACGGCGGCTCACGGCAAAAGTCATTGGTGAAATTGAGTCTATTGCCACGCTTACCGCAGCGATTGCCAGCGGCATGGGCGTTGCAGTATTACCCGAATCGGCCGCGCGTTCGTTATGTGGCGCAGTAAATGGGTGGATGTCACGCATTACCACGCCTTCCATGAGTCTCTCTTTGTCATTAAATTTACCCGCCAGAGCGAACTTATCGCCACAGGCACAGGCAGTGAAAGAGTTGTTAATGTCAGTGATGAGTTCTCCAGTGATGGAAAAAAGGCAGTGGCAATTGGTGAGCTAAGCGTTATATCGGGATGGAATAAGATGCGGGTTTTTATTATTTGTTATGCCGGGCATTAGACTTTAACAATAACGGGAAATCTGAGCTGCCCGGAGTTTACCGTGAATTTCCAACAACTAAAGATAATCCGCGAGGCTGCACGTCAGGATTACAACCTGACAGAGGTTGCGAATATGCTTTTTACCTCACAGTCCGGCGTCAGCCGTCATATTCGGGAACTGGAGGATGAACTTGGCATCGAAATATTTGTTCGACGAGGTAAGCGACTGCTGGGCATGACTGAACCGGGCAAAGCATTACTGGTCATTGCAGAACGTATTCTGAATGAAGCCAGTAATGTTCGTCGGCTTGCAGACCTGTTTACCAACGATACGTCTGGCGTTCTCACTATTGCAACGACGCATACTCAGGCACGTTATAGCTTGCCTGAGGTCATTAAAGCTTTTCGCGAACTTTTCCCGGAGGTTCGGCTGGAGCTAATCCAGGGTACGCCACAGGAAATTGCGACGTTGTTGCAAAATGGCGAAGCTGATATTGGTATCGCCAGCGAGCGTTTGAGTAATGACCCGCAGCTCGTCGCCTTCCCGTGGTTTCGTTGGCACCATAGTTTGCTTGTTCCACTCGATCATCCCTTGACGCAAATTACACCGTTGACGCTGGAATCAATAGCGAAGTGGCCGTTAATCACTTACCGACAGGGGATTACGGGGCGCTCACGTATTGATGACGCATTTGCCCGCAAAGGTTTGCTGGCAGATATTGTATTAAGTGCGCAGGATTCTGATGTCATTAAAACCTATGTTGCTCTTGGGCTGGGGATTGGATTAGTTGCCGAACAATCCAGCGGCGAACAAGAGGAAGAGAATTTAATCCGTCTGGATACGCGGCATCTTTTCGATGCCAATACTGTATGGTTGGGACTGAAGCGAGGGCAACTTCAACGTAACTATGTCTGGCGCTTTCTGGAACTTTGTAATGCAGGACTGTCAGTTGAGGATATCAAGCGCCAGGTGATGGAGAACAGTGAAGAGGAAATTGATTATCAGATATAGCAAAAAGCCCGCTATAAAAGCGGGCTTTTCAGAAATTTGGCTCCTCTGACTGGACTCGAACCAGTGACATACGGATTAACAGTCCGCCGTTCTACCGACTGAACTACAGAGGAATCGCTGTTGAGGCACATCTTAACGGCGAAAAATCTTTTGTCAAACCCGATTTTTAAATTTCCCAACTGTTTGCCGTTTCTATCAACAGTTTGTTGCATTTGCAGACAATTTGTTGGCGAAAATCTTTGCAGCTTTGCTGATTCTCCCTCATTATTTGAAATGTGGTTTCACTTTCTGCAATTAAGGTCGGCTTTGAATATCTCCTCTGCTTTACGCCAGGTTATTCACGGCACTCGCTGGCACGCTAAACGCAAGAGCTACAAAGTGTTGTTCTGGCGCGAGATAACCCCGCTTGCTGTTCCTATCTTCATGGAGAATGCCTGTGTCCTGTTGATGGGTGTCCTGAGCACTTTTCTGGTCAGCTGGCTGGGAAAAGATGCGATGGCCGGCGTGGGATTGGCGGACAGCTTCAATATGGTCATTATGGCTTTTTTTGCTGCTATCGATCTTGGTACTACTGTCGTTGTGGCATTTAGTCTCGGTAAGCGGGATCGACGACGAGCGAGGGTGGCGACGCGGCAGTCATTGGTGATCATGACGTTGTTTGCCGTACTGTTGGCAACGCTTATTCATCATTTTGGCGAACAAATTATTGATTTCGTCGCGGGTGATGCCACGACAGAAGTTAAAGCACTGGCGTTGACTTATCTGGAGCTGACGGTACTCAGTTATCCAGCAGTTGCCATCACTTTGATTGGTAGCGGGGCACTTCGTGGTGCAGGGAATACGAAAATACCGCTACTGATTAACGGTAGCCTGAATATTCTTAATATTATTATTAGCGGCATATTGATTTACGGCCTTTTCTCCTGGCCGGGACTGGGATTTGTCGGGGCAGGGCTGGGTTTAACCATTTCTCGTTATATTGGCGCAGTTGCAATTTTGTGGGTGCTGGCGATTGGTTTTAATCCTGCGCTAAGGATTTCGTTAAAGAGCTATTTTAAACCGCTGAATTTTAGCATTATCTGGGAAGTCATGGGGATTGGTATTCCCGCTAGTGTCGAATCAGTGTTATTTACCAGTGGTCGGTTATTAACCCAAATGTTCGTTGCCGGGATGGGGACCAGTGTTATTGCCGGAAATTTTATCGCGTTTTCAATTGCGGCTCTTATCAACTTACCCGGAAGTGCGCTCGGCTCTGCTTCTACGATCATTACAGGCCGAAGGTTGGGGGTAGGGCAGATAGCGCAAGCAGAGATTCAGTTGCGGCATGTGTTCTGGCTGTCCACTCTTGGATTAACGGCCATCGCCTGGCTAACGGCTCCCTTTGCCGGGCTTATGGCATCGTTTTACACCCAGGATCCACAGGTTAAACATGTCGTTGTGATTCTGATTTGGCTAAATGCTTTATTTATGCCTATTTGGTCCGCCTCATGGGTGCTACCCGCTGGATTTAAAGGTGCTCGTGATGCCCGTTACGCCATGTGGGTTTCGATGTTGAGTATGTGGGGTTGTCGGGTTGTAGTCGGTTATGTGCTGGGAATCATGCTTGGCTGGGGTGTGGTTGGTGTCTGGATGGGAATGTTTGCCGACTGGGCTGTGCGGGCCGTGCTGTTTTACTGGCGAATGGTTACTGGACGTTGGCTATGGAAATACCCTCGACCCGAGCCGCAAAAGTGTGAAAAAAAGCCAGTTGTGTCGGAATAAACGACAAAATGCAGATTATTTCAGCAAACGATTTCAAATTTAAAAAACAGGCTTTGACATTGTGGGTGGGCATCGCTAATATTCGCCTCGTTCTCACGATTCCTCTGTAGTTCAGTCGGTAGAACGGCGGACTGTTAATCCGTATGTCACTGGTTCGAGTCCAGTCAGAGGAGCCAAATTTTAGTTTTGAGACATCTCTATGAGTCTCAAAACAGTTAAAAAATAAAAATTATTTTTACCCGGTTACCTTGTAAAAAAGTGACCGGGTTTTTTGATTTCTGTGTTTCGTGCGCTTAATCGAGTCTCACGCTTCAGTGAGCAAGTTGCCCCCCAACAGACATCACGATTCGCAAGGTCAAAAACTCTGTTCCATGAAGTACCGTACAAAGATAAAGAGAAAAATGCCTTATGCGGGATGTCGCTATCGCGTCTTTATCGGGAAACTATGCGTAATTGCCACTTTGCCTTCTGTAATCAGAAAAAGAAGAACTGGAATTTTAATAAATATTATTTCTCTGGGAACGGGGATTTTTTATAATCAATATGACGAGTTGAACATTATATTTTTTATAAGGGTTATATGAGATTAAAGAAATCTGCCGTAAAGACAGATTTCTTTAAAATATAATTAGAGATTTGCGACGTTATGATAAACTTTTTGTACATCGTCGTCATCTTCAAGGGCATCAACAAGCCCTTCAAAGATTTCTAAATCTTCTGGGGAAAGCTCAACTTCAGATTGCGCAATCATTTCTAATTCTGTTGTTGAGAACTCAGTGATTCCAGCTGCTTTTAGAGCCGCGATTCCTTTATGAAGGTCAGTAGGTTCGGTATAAATAACAATGTTACCTTCTTCTTCAGTCACATCACGAACATCAACTTCAGCTTCAAGTAAAATTTCAAAAATATGGTCAGGGTCTGATCCTTTAAATACAATCACACCCGTATTGTCAAACATATAGCTGACAGAACCTGCCGCTCCGATATTGCCGCCTTTTTTATTGAAAATTGTGCGAACGTTAGCAATCGTACGGTTAACATTTGAAGTCAATGTCTCGGCGATAATCATTGAGCCATTAGGACCAAAGCCTTCATAACGGCCCTGCACGAACGTTTCATCTCCGCCGCCTTTGGCTTTATCAATTGCTTTATCAATAACGTGCTTTGGAACTTGTGCCTGCTTTGCACGTTCAATAACGAATTTTAAAGATGTGTTTAATTCTGGATCGGGTTCACCTTGTTTAGCAGCAGCATAGATTTCTACACCGAATTTTGCATAAATTTTAGACGTTGCACCGTCTTTAGCCGTTTTTTTAGCAACAATATTGGCCCATTTACGTCCCACTGGAATGATCTCCTCGAAAATTTATTTACATTACTGGTAAATCGTTAACATGTGTTAAATCAGCATATTATATCATAACCGGAAAAATCTCGTCTATTAGAAATAAAAATATTCTAAAGCCATAATCTTATATTTTGTTTTATAAAAACTAATGTTGTTGGCGGGATTTTTTATAATTATATTTTGAAAGCATACATGCTTTTAATATGCGGAAATCATTAAGACGATAATGAAACTCGCATCTGCCCAAGGAAGCAAACAGCCCGCGTTGATTGCAGGCTATTTGCCAGATGTCTTACTTAATCCTTCACATCTATTTCTGATGAGAAGGTTCAGAACTTATTATCGGAACGGCGGCTCATTAAAGGTTCGTAATTTACGCGAATGCAGTCGGTCGCCTTCTGCGCGCAGCAAATCGATCGCCCGAATGCCAATTTGCAGATGTTCGGAAATAGCGCCTTCATAAAAACGGTTAGCCTGGCCGGGAAGTTTAATCTCGCCATGCAACGGTTTATCTGAAACACACAGTAGTGTCCCGTATGGCACGCGGAAACGATATCCTTGCGCGGCAATGGTTGCACTTTCCATATCAATTGCTACGGCCCGGCTTAAGTTAAAACGAAGTGCAGAAGCTGAGTAACGTAATTCCCAGTTCCTGTCATCTGTGGTTACCACAGTACCTGTACGTAGCCGCTGTTTGACTTCCTCACCGGGCCTGCCACTCACCAGCTTGGTGGCGTCATAAAGCGCACGTTGCACTTCAGCAATGCTCGGAATAGGAATATCGGGCGGCAGAACCGCATCAAGAACGTGGTCATCGCGTAAATAAGCGTGTGCAAGTACATAATCGCCAATGGCCTGACTTTCACGTAATCCGCCACAGTGACCAATCATCAACCAGACATCCGGGCGTAGCACTGCCAGATGATCGCAGATGGTTTTAGCATTGGACGGTCCCACGCCAATATTCACCAGAGTAATACCCTGACCATCGGCGGTAATTAAATGCCATGCTGGCATCTGGTGTTTTTTCCATGCAAGGTCGGAAATGGCTTCTTCTGGCGCTTCGGTTTCGGCGGTGATCCAGTTCCCGCCAGCACAAGAAAGGGCAATGTAGGGACTATCAGGATCGAGGATCTGGCTGCATCCCCAACGAACGAATTCATCCACATAACGTGTGTAGTTGGTAAACAAGACGAACGGCTGAAAATGTTCAACTGGCGTACCGGTATAATGGCGCAACCGTGCGAGGGAAAAATCGACGCGGCGCGCATCAAAATGCGATAGCGGGGAGAATTCAGTTGGATGATAAATGCCGTCTGCAGTTTCATCGCCAATTTGCGCCAGTTCTGTTGTCGGGAAGTAGCGAGTTAACCCAGCGCTCATTGAGCGATCAAGTGTCAATTCAGAGCCATCGATGACATAAGGATAGGGGATTTCATGCTGCGAGGGTTGCACAGAGATATGCGCACCATAATCCTGATACAGCAACGTAAGTTGTTCATTAAGATACGAACGAAAGAGAGTAGGGCGAGTAATCGTGGTGGTGTAGCTGCCTGCGTGGGTAAAGCGACCAAATGCGCGCGTTTTGGGGGGATTGGTTGTGCTACCGTCCCAGGTTACGGTCAGTGATGGATAGACAAAAAGACCTTGTTTGCGGGCGTTTTCATCAGGTAATTCGCCACTTGTAATATAGTTGCCAATGGCGTTGCGTAATGCGACTACAGATTGCTCATACAGCGCGTCGAGTTTATCCAGTGCCTGAGCTGGGGTCAGACCGGAGCCCTTATTATTCATGTGTGTCTCCTGTTCCATACAATTACCGCACATCCGATAGTATGTCACAGAAATGTGAAACAAAAGTGTAAGGCGAAGATCGGATGATCTTCGCCAGGCTATCAAGCGCGTTGACTGTCTTTCATCAACAAAGCGGTCATTGCGGAAATCAGGCATCCAGCCAGCAAATAAATGGCGACGCTATGCCAGTTCCCGGCAAAGTAAGTGATGAGTGCAGCGGCAATAAAAGGTGTAAATCCACCGCCAACCACACTGGCAACCTGATAACCGACTCCAGCGCCACTATAGCGATAACTGGCACCAAACATTTCGGTAAACATCGGTTGTTGCACACACACCACCATGTCATGCGCAATGTTTGCCAGCATTATGGAGAAGAAAACTATCCAGAAAATAGATTGTGCTTCAAGCGCCATAAAGAAAGGAAATGCGCTCAACGTTCCGATTAACGCGCCTGTGATATAAACCCTGCGGCGACCAAAACGATCGGCAAGCCAGGCAAAACAGGGAATTGTCAGGCAGCTTAATCCACCTACCAGCAAACCAATATTGAGGAAAAGTTCGCGCGGTAACCCCATATTCTGGGTTGAATAATTAAGTGCGAAGGCAGTAACGATGTACATCGTCAGCAATTCGCACAGTCGTAGCGCAATAATCTTCAGGAAAGCACCGGGATGTCGTAACAGCGCTTCGATAACCGGGATGCGTTTTTTCGCGGCAGCTTGATAATGTTGCTGTTGTTCAAATTCCGCGGACTCCTCCATGCCATTGCGCACCCACAATGCTCCCAGTACCAGTACGATGCTAAACAGGAAAGGAATGCGCCAGCCCCAGCTTAAAAACTGTTCGTCAGTCGTCATCATACTGATCAATGAAACCAGTCCGGTTGAAAGCAGTAAACCTACACCGTAGCCAACTTGTACACCGCTACTGTAAAAGGCTTTTTTATTTTTCGGTGCACTTTCAACGGAAAGCAACGCCGCGCCTCCCCATTCGCCGCCGACGGCAAATCCCTGAATGGCACGCAGCGTCACCAGTAAAATAGGTGCCCACCACCCAATGGTCGAGAAGGAAGGAAGAATACCAATCAAGGCTGTCGCGATGCCCATCATCCAGACGGTCAGCATTAACATGCGCTTACGTCCCAGTCGGTCGCCAAAGTGACCGAAAATGACACCGCCGAGCGGACGGAAAAGGAATCCGACGCCAAAGGTGGCAAATGCGGCGAGCGTTCCCATCGCCGGGCTTACTTGCGGGAAAAACTCGCGATTAAACACCAGTGCGGCGGTAATGCCATAGAGTAAAAAATCATACCAGTCGACGACGGCACCAGCGAAACTGCCTAACGCAGCTCGTCGGGCGCGACTTAACGAAAGCGTCCCTTCATCGGGACGAGTGGAGATGAGCGTGGAGTCCATAATGATCCTGTTTGTACTGTCTTTTTATAATTAGTATGGAAAAGGTAACTCACATTGCCGTCGATCTATAAACGAACCTTATGAGACTACCTCGACAGAGCGCATCTGCAAATGATTTTATGGCCGATTAACGGCAACATGAAAAATTCGCTGGAAGATGAAAGCGCAGGAGTTGCTGGTGTTGTTTAAGGATTAAGCAGAGGACCCACAGGTTCGAGATATGAAACATAAAAGTCCGCATATGCACAAAATTGCGCCATGATGAGTCTGATAGACTGCAATGCATTATAACCAGTAGGGAGGCGAGGTTAGGTATGTTTTTAGCATCATTGTTGAGACGTATTGCATTTAGTTACTACGATTATAAAGCTTATAATTTTAATATTGAAAAAACAGAGTTTGTTGTTATCCATATTCCCGACCAGATTGGCGATGCTATGGCCATCTTTCCTGTTATTCGGGCGCTTGAATTGCATAAAATTAAGCATCTTTTAATTGTTACGTCGACAATTAATTTAGAAGTGTTTAATGCACTTAAACTTGAAAAGACTAAATTAACATTAGTCACAATGACTATGCAGGATCACGCAACATTAAAAGAAATAAAAGATTTAGCAAAGAACATAACACAGCAATACGGTACGCCGGATCTTTGTATAGAGGCGATGCGTAAAAAGAACCTGAAAACGATGATATTTATCAGTCAGTTAAAAGCAAAAACGAATTTTCAGGTTGTTGGTTTAACCATGAAGTGCTACTCCCCTTTGTGCAAGAACGCGTCCCGGATGGATCAGAATCTCCGGGCTCCTGTACCCATGACATGGGCATTTATGATGCGTGAGGCGGGTTTTCCAGCAGTCAGGCCAATATATGAATTGCCACTAAGTGAGGATGTACTCGATGAGGTGCGCGAGGAAATGCGATCGTTAGGATCTTACATTGCGCTTAATTTAGAAGGTAGCTCGCAGGAACGTACATTTTCATTATCGATTGCAGAAAATCTAATAGCAAAAATTCAAAGTGAAACAGATATACCAATAGTGATCGTTCATGGACCAAAAGGGGAAGATAAAGCCAGGGTATTAGTGGATTGTTATAATAATGTCTACCGTTTATCCTTATCACCCTCGATTAAACGTTCAGCAGCAATCATAAAAGATGCTTATATCGCAATAACTCCTGACACCTCAATATTACATATGGCAAGTGCCTATAATACTCCCGTTGTTGCAATTTATGCTGATTACAAAACGCGATGGCCCGCAATGGCCGATGTTTCGGAGTCAGTCGTCGTTGGGCAAAAAATTGACAATATAAGTCTGGATGAATTCGCAAAGGCATTAAAAAGTGTTTTGGCGAGAATATGAGACAGTACTTATGCATAGTAATGCCGATCTGTTATGAACGGTGGTGTCATCAATACTCTGAGGCTGGTCAATCATCACAGAAAACCAGCCTTTGGATCAAAGCTGTACTCACCGGATACGATCATAGTCACATCGAACGCGATTCTTGCGGTGCAGCAGTTTTATTTATTCATTTTCTGTGAGAGAAGGGCAAGCTCTATAGAGGGAATGTAAAAAAGAGTGCTCCGAATGGAGCACTCTTTAAGAAATTATAACGGAAAATCACAGGTTTTTATAACATGTCGCATAAGCAAACCCAAGCTTTTCAAATACGCTTTGATCACCTGTTGCCAGGGAAACTACGTATTGTTCGCTTGAGTTTGCGGGACTAGATGACCAATACATATTTGATTGAAAACCAGCTTCAGTCGTGTAATGCCCCATATCTCCCCATTCACTGTACAGTGACCCGATGCCTCGGGAACGACTATGGTTTAAATGGTCTGCACGGGGAAGTGTGTAGCCATTGCTACTGCAAAAATTTTCAGCAAGGCTGTATATCATGAAAGCATCGCCGGAGTTCACCCACCAACTCTTCACACGGATTTCGTATACATAGCTAGGGCCTCCTGATTTTGGCGTCGCCGTAATCCTTTCCCAATTGCTGCCGACATTTTTAAATGTCACTTTACCGGTAGCATCAACATCGACCCAGGAGGCAGAGCTTGAAAACTCATAATCAGCCGCCGTTTTTCCTGGGGCAAAGTTGTCATTATTCAACTGATAATACGCCCCGGTGAACCCCTGCGAAGGGAATGTAGTTGTCGGTAGGTCAGTACCATTGACTGATACTGTACCGCTCATTATTTTGTCTTCTGCGCGAGTGAATTGTATTGTGGTACTCAGACCAGCTTGATGAACACCATTCAATACAGGGATCAGCGTTGCGATACCCTCTCCGCCGCCTGTAATGGTGGCTTTGTAATCACCGTTGATATTTTGACTGTAATCAATTGCGCTAATTTTCATATAGGGCACGTTAGTACCTGATTGCACAAATTCCAGCCCTTCAGAAACTTTGATCGGATTGCCTGATATATCGTGCAGAACAAGATGTAGCTCAGCACTATCGGTAAAGTCTCCTTTCAATGATGACCGATTGTTCTTAAGGACTGACTTTGAGGCGTCTGCCGGGCCTGCCACCAGCGTTATATCTACTGTTTGCATTCCACCAGCGGTCGTGACTGCGCTTACCGTGACGCTCCCCGTTATCGCTCCTCTCACGCTTGTTGTCGCGATTCCGTTTTGATCTGTCACCGCTGTTAATGACGTTAATGTGGCAGAGCCGCTTTTTAAGGCGAAGTACACAGTGAGACCTTCGATCAGGTTACCACTGCCATCCTCAACCGTTGCCTTTAAGGTACTTAAATCACTGTTGGTGGCGGCGATAGTCGATGGATCAGCGATAAAGCTAGCAACATGGGCGGTGCTTGAGTTGCCAGTGACTTTCACGGTTGTCTGTGTCTGTATTGTTACGCCGTTATGGAACGATGCAGTCACCGTATATGTACCGACTTTATTGCTGGTCAGAACGACTGGAGCCTGACCTGAAGAGTTGGTTCCCACTTTTCCGCCACTTAACGTCGCACCTTCTGGCGTTACGCTAAAGTTGATGACCTGACCCTCCACTGGAGTGCCATTTGCAGAAGTTAGCGTTGCCGTCAGAGTTGCACCTGTTGGGGAATTGACACCGATAAGCGGGCTGGACGCCGAGAGTGTCAGTTTTTAATCGATTACCACCAGATCCTTCTCATAAGAGGATCCATTCGCCAGGGATGCTTTCACCATATACGAACCGTTTCTTTCGGGCGTCATAGTGACCTCGGCTATACCATGCGTATCAGTAGAGACAATATTTTGGCTGATGGTCATGTGCTCTGGTGGCTCTGCACTGAATGTTACAGATTCATTAAGAATCGGATTGCCAAACTGGTCGTTGACGTGAGCTTTAACTGCTACGTCTTGTGCGACCATGACCTGACCTTCAGGTATCTCCAGACTGGTAATCGTTGCAGAATTAATATCTGCTTTTGCATTCAGTAATCGCGAGATGACTTCAGTAGGTTTATCTGCCAGAGAGGCTGAAACTGTTTTCAGTCCGACCTCGGTGCTTGTCACAAGAATTTCAGCGAAACCCCGATCATCCGTTTCAACGCTGGTGCTGCTTAGCGTGACGGAGGTTCCGCGGAAATTAACTTTTATGCCTTCTACCGGGTTGCCGTTAGCGTCAGTGACGCTTGCAGTCATGGTCGCGCCCTCGGTCGTGCTGACGACGAAAGAGTATACAGAGGTTAATGAGGCTAGTTTTGCGGTACCAGCATCGGCAATCAAAGTCACCTGTTTCGTATCACTGACACCATAATTGTTCACGCTAACTGTCACGGGGTAGGTGCCGGATTTTGTACCGCTCAGTGTAACTTCAGCCTTGCCGTTGATATCAGTAATGGCGGAACCGCCTTGTCCGAGAGTAAAGCTTGCGCTCACATCTGCCGGTAGCGTGAATGTCACCGCCTCATTGGCTAACGGGTTGCCGTTTCCATCAGTCACTGTTGCCTGCAGCCTGGTCATCCCGACGTTATTAGCGATAAAATTGTCCTCGGTAACGTTAAGATTAACCTGCGCAGTGAGTGTATCCGCAATAAAGTTCACCACCAACTGCTCACTCTTACCGCCAGCCATCGATGCTGTAACAGTATGAGCGCCTGCTTTTGTACCTTTCAGCGTGACTTTCGCTTTGCCATCGGCATCAGTAACCGCTTTACCGCCATCGCTCAGCGTGAAGTTCGCCCTCACATCTTCCGGCAGAGTAGATGTTACCTCAGTGTTGGCTATCGCATTGCCCTCTGTATCAGCGACTGTTGCTGTTAGTGTCGTGATATCGTTATTGTCGGCAATCACCGGATCCTTCGAGGCTGCCAGCGTGATTTCAGCATTCGCTACGTTCGGCACATAGGTCACTGTTTGTTGCATCGAATCGCCATTGTCGAGGGTTGCCGTCACTTGATAAACCCCGGCTTTTGTAGCGGTCATGCTTGCGTATAAATAGCCGTCGTGGTTGGTAGTATTTATACCGTTGTTACTGAGGGTCACGCCTTCACTCGGCGAAACGCTGAGGGTTACCTGATGCAGGGGTACACCATTGCCGTAATTATCATTCACCGTAATGTACAGAGTGGTATCGTCGCCTGCCAATTGTGTGTCATAAAGTGTATATAGCGAGGTGAGATGTGCCGTAGACGCATCAACGTCGACTTGTATGGACGTGCTAAGCGTGGAGCTACCATTTTCCAGGCTAGCTTCAATGGTATCCGGTCTCGCTCCTGTTTCTCTCGAGGAGCGGGTATTGGTATAAGTGACGGTAGCTTTACCCTGTTCGTTCGTCACGGCTTGGCCGCCGTTCGTCATTTCGGCAGATTTTGTTCTGCTGGTAAAGCTCACAGTCACACCTTTTACCGGAAAGCCATTATTATCAACGATTGTGGCGGTGATGACGCTGCCGGAGCTGTTCTGCGGGGTACCGGCGATTATGAGGTCTGGCACAGCCGTCAACTCGATAATTTTTGCCGCCGCTGTGTCGCCAATAAAATGCACAGTTTTTTGGTCGCTGGCACCATTATTAGCCAGTGATGCAGTGACCGTCTGCTCACCAAAGGCAACGCCTGCGAGAGTGGTCTGCGCGATGCCAGACTCATTGGTATTACTTACTCCCGGGGTCAGGGTGAGTCCTGAAGAGGCTGAGCTGAATGTTACCGGAAGATTATTCACCTCATTGTCGAACTGATCTTTAACCGTTGCAGTTAGCGTTGCGTTATCGACGCCATTACCTGTGATCTCATCTTTTGACATCTGCAGGACAACCTGAGCCGAGGTTTTGTCCGCCACAAATGTTACCGGCTGCGAATCACTGGTATTGTTATTACCCAGCGTTGCGGTAACCGTATGCGTGCCCGCTTTTTTAACTTTCAGCGTGACATGCGCTTCCCCATTGGCCTGAGTGATGGCAATACCGTTATTTTCAAGGGTAAAGTTTGCCGCAACGTCCTGTGGCATGGTGAAGTTTACCGTTATCCCCGCCACCGGATGATTCGACGGATCTTTCACTGTTGCTGTCAGAGTTGTCTCATCCACGCCATTCCCAATGATTTCCGCTTTCGATGTTTGCAAAACGACAACCGCTCTGTCTTTATCCGCCACAAACGTCATTGGCTGTGCATCGCTGACATTGCTGTTAGCCAGACGAGCCATGATCATATGCGTGCCCGCTAACGTGCCGGTCAGGGAGGCGATTGCAACCCCGTTACTATCCGTCATGCCTTTTCCTCCGTTGCTAATCGAGAACTTACTTGCGACGTCGTTTGGCACAGAGAAGGTGATTTCTTTATCTTTTAGTGGGTTGCCATTTTTATCCTGCAAGGTTGCAGTCATATATTGCGGAGCTGTGTTGGTGACGGTGATATCACCTGAAGGCACACTGAGGGTCAGGGCTGCAGTACTTTGATCACCGATAAAATTCACCTGTTGATTAGCCTGGGAACCAGAGCTCACAGAGTCCGTAACCCTATAATCACCATTTTTCAAACTGGTCAGCGTAGCTGTGGCGATCCCGTCGTGGCTATTCACTTCGGTTTGGCTCAGTTTCGCCTCTGCTGAATTAACATTGAAAGTGACCTTGACGTCATTGAGCAGGTTGCCTTTTGCATCCCGGACTGTCGCGGTCATTGTGGCGCTATCATTGCCGTCAGCGACCACTTCATTTTTCGACTTCTGCAGATCAACCTGCGCGGTACTCGAGTCGCCGACAAAACTGATAATTAACGTTTGTTTCACGCCATTTTCAAGGGTGACTTCAACCGTGTTGTCTTCCTGCTTACTACTTTTCAGATCAAAAGTCGCCAGACCATTAACATCCGTTTTTGCGGTGTTTTGATTGTTAAAGCAAGTTGCCGACCCGCTTAATACCGCAAACGTGACGGTATGATCATTGATTGGGTTGCTTCCTTCATCAGCGACATTGACCGAGACGGTGTTTGCTGCATTCTCATTGGCGAGCACACCATTATTGCTGGCAGATAATGTCGCAATTTTTGCTGACTGCGGGTTGGCGTCGATGATAAATCCAGCGGTATGCAAATCTTCATTCCAGTTTTGCATTAACAGCTTCGCAGTAAGCCCACTGCCTCTGGTATAGGCGGTATAGGTTGCCTTATAGACGCCATCAGCGGTTTCTTTCCAGTCTGTAGTGACACCAGGTTTCACGTTGTCGATGCTGACTGCGGTATTCAGTTGCTGTTTTTGCTCCTTAACAGGTTTGTCATTTTCATCTCTCAGTTCTACCGTCACCTCGATAGGATTGCCGGAGAGATAACTGTCCTTATCAATCTTAATTGACGAGTGAGTTCGGGATGACGAAACAGAAATGATATTAACCACGGCGGGGGCTTTAGCCGCATCCACACCATTCAGCTGTGGCATCAGCGTCAGCGTGCCAGACATCGCTCCTGTGGTCAGGACTTGGGTATAGCTTCCGCCACCATTATCTTTCCAGTCAGAAAGGGTGATGTCCTGAACACCTTCGTGACGCGTCGAGAGCACCAGCCCGAGAACAGGATTACCTGCTGCATCATGAGCAATAAAAGTCAGTGTGGCGGTTGAATGGGAATCCGCGCTCAACGTCTGGGTACTTAACGATACCGAGGAATCTTTCTGGCTTAGCGTAGGTGCCTGAACGACTACCATGCTCTGTTCACGATTCGAAAAATTGCCTTTGACATCTTCAGCGGTGACTTCAATCGGCCAGGTGTTATCGGTTTCTGGCGTACTGGTGAACCGGTACGGCGGCAGGGTAACCAGAATATCTTTACCCGTTGTGACCACTTTACCACCGGCAGCTTCCAGAGCGGTGGCTTCGACGTTATAGCCTTTCAGGGCATATTTGGTTTGTAGCGACGAAACCAGTGATTTCACTTCTCCTGACTTCCCTGTCACGGGGTCTGTCAGGGTCAGGCGAACCAGTTCTTTTTTGCGATATTCCAAAACGATATTGTTGTTGCGATCCACCAGATCATAACGGCTGCCTGCAAGGCTACGCCGTGCAGCGACTTCATTCGGGTCAAGCTGTTTCTGCATTGCGCTGCCAGGTTGCCAGGTAAAATCGACGGCAAAACGGGTGTCATTTTCGCCCTGTTTACCCTGGCGTTGCTCCGCGCTGAAGGTCATCAGCGGGAAGGGGGTATAGTTAAGTCCAGCGGTTATGGCATGAGGATTACTTTGCCGATCGTCTTTATCGAACAGGGCTACTTCATCGCCATAATACTGTTCATAGACCAGTTTACCGCCAAGGTGCAGCCAGGCGGGTAGCCAGCCTTCTGCGCGTACATCCCAGCCATTGGCCGGGCGTGCTTCATAATCGTTGTCCAGTTCAGGTGCGCTGCGCCAGTTGGTCAGTCGCAAATAGCCGTTACTGCTTAATTTTAGATAGTCGCGCCAGTACTCCGCGCCAATGCCGGCGCGGGAGTGGTAACGGCTAAGATCGTGGTCGAAAAAGAAGTTGATGCCCGACATCCATGTGGGAGTGAAATGACGCCAACCCAAGCCGTTGTTAATCTGCGTACGCTCGTCAGTACGATGGAGAGTATGCTGACTGAAAAAGAGATTATCAGGCGTTTCATACCACGGATGGAGAAAATCGTACTGGGAGTTCTTCAGGCTAAAATCTTCATCCACGCCCAGCGTGATTCTTGCGGTACCGAAGCGGCTTAACCAGTCTGTCATTGCGCCTGAAGCCTGAGAAGAGGCCCATCCACGCGCCATATTTGCCGCTTGCTCGCTGTTCATATCCTCGGCGAGCAGAGACCCGATTTGCTGTGAAGTACTGGCTATCTGTTGCTCGAGGTTGTCACTGCTATTACCCGGCGGCGGGGTTAATTTTTTTTCACTAACTTGTGCCGGGACATCCAGTTCATCACCCTGGCGGACATTATCAAAACCTCGAGCAAACGTACGAAATTGGTTGAGTTTGCGTAACTCAGCCACCGAAATACCGAAACGTTCGGCAACGCTTTGGGCCGATTCCAGCGCTCCTAGGGTGTAGGGCACCGTATTGGTATTTGCAATGGCGATTTGTGCAGGAACTGGTTGTTGGATTGCGGCGTTTACCACACCTTGTGCTGCCGCAGCCATAGGGAACACAAGTTGAGTTACCAGGCAGATACCCGCAGTTAAGCGGCGTAGTTTGATACCCATCCCGCATAAGATTTGTCGGTCATTTATTTCTTCTCCACTTCTCTTCTTCGTAGCCATGCTTACCTTCCCTGAACGAGCTAACATAAATGCGCCCTTTCTAGCACAGCGAAAAAATGTAAATCCTGATAGCAATATGATTGAAAATTAATAACTTTTCGTTAGGCAGTTTTGGGTGTGAGTTGCAAGAGGGGAGACTACTGAATTACTCAAGTTTTATAATCGAGGGGAAAATGGTGATGGCGCCATAGCAAAACGCCCTCAACCATAAAGGTCGAGGGCGCTTAAGATGTTAAAAACCCGCTATCCGTTAAAAAACAATGTTCAACTAAGGTCAGTGACATTGCGCTAAAAAAGCGAATTTTTAGAATTTGGCTCCTCTGACTGGGATCGCCGTAGCCAATAAATAGCTGATTGGTAAGCTAAAAAAAATCAAGTTTGTCAAGACCACCAGGCTGACCACCTTTTGTTCGAGCGACACGGAGACTTCAGTTGAGTACAGAATAGTTCCTTGCCACCGGGTTCGATCTGGCTGAGCTATTGGGACTGACTCAGCACTTCACGGCCTGACACAGTTGACCGCAAGTCCCTGCGCACCGGAAAAAGTCAGCGCAATCTACACCTGGTCGTCTCCCCCGGAGTCTTACGTTGTACCGATATTAGGCACTATTTAGCTTGCCGCCTTCCCGCAACTCGAACTATTTAATCAATTAACGGACATTTGCTCTTATCTTGATTCATTATATGACTAAATGATTTTTTATTTATTCTATAAAAATCATTTTTATATCTAACTATACCAGATCGATTTACATAATAAATATCATTATTAAAAGTAATACTACCTCTGACATCTCTATCGTCATATTCTCGACTATATGAATCATTAATATGAAATAATAACCCCATAAAAACATTTCTACCAATACATCGCTTCATTCCATAATTATTTATCTGACTTTCAGGAATCCCTGTTATTGACTCAATATCAAACCCTCGCCAATAAACCACCCCTATATAATCTTCATTTTTACCAATTGCATTTTGAATATTTAAAATAAAAAACAATAGTGTCACAAAATTTATTTTCGACATTTTTCCCACTCCACTCGTGGTACTACATATGCAGTCCGTGGGTTTTCACCTAAACCAGCGCGGATAGGATTTTCATTTAAGTTTACGTTATTCATTCTATCCCCACCATCATCATGGACTCCATGAGCATGACCTAATTCATGTCCTAATTCAACTGCCAGTGATGTAACCTCCAGGCCTTGTGCCGTAGGTAATTTTACACACTCATTGGGCTCAATAAACACCGCTTTTTCTTTTCCTTGACAGGAGACATCTGTTGTTCCGGCAGGGCAATAAAAAGCATCGCGATGTATTGTGTATATATTATATACATCTTTCGAATCTTCTAACGGTTTTGTTATTTCTTGTCCTCTCTTTGTTGTATTTAATTGTGCATATGCCTCCTGTAATAATTTTGCCTCATTAGGATCACTAGCTACAACGATCACTTTTAATCCTAAAGGATCTATTTCATTTATTGGATTTAATGGATACGAATATGTATTCAGCCCACCACTCAGCCCAATCGGATCCTGGGTGATATACCGTCCCTGCAACGGATCATAGTACCGGTGACGGTTATAGCACAGCCCCGATTCATCATCGTACTGCTGCCCCGGCAGGCGGTACGGCTGGAACAGATGATGCGGGTTCTCCTCATTCATCTGGTTCCCCCACTCATCATACTCCCCGCGCCACTCCGTTGCACCTTCAGTACTGATAAGCGCCAGCGGCAGTCCCCGGTGGTCGCAGTGATAAAGATGTATTTTTCGCTCAGGCAAATAAACCGGCTCTATCTGTGCCGCCAGCCGCTCCACCGTCAGCCCGCACTGCGCAAGCCACGCCCGGCTTTCGTCACTCACGCGGTCTGCCCGGATTTCTTCCTCCAGTCTGTCCAGCAGCCGCACCAGTTCAGCCGGAAATACCACGCCGTGCCCGTCCTCGCTCCCTTCCTGCTGCAGCTTCTCCGCCAGGCTGCGGCGCTGCGCTTTCTCCCGCTCACCGTTGTCTGTTTCGATGCGGATGAGCGGCGCGAAGCTCCCCGGCTGATATACCGTCTGGATACGCGTGGTGTCGGTCTGTACCGTCGTCAGCCGGTCGCCGTCCCAGCCGTACCACGTCACCTCCGGTTTACGCGACAGCGACATCCATCCCGTCAGGTCACGCTCGCGACGCCACACCCGTTTCCCCGTCCGGCGGCCCAGCGGGTCGTAGAGATAGCGGCTCTCGACCAGTGGCTCCTCATGCTGTATCCGCGTGTAAAACACCAGCCGGTGCTGGCTGTCGTAGTGGTAGTGGTGGGTCCGCTCGTCGTCCGTCCGTATCACACCCGTCGGGATGCGGTCCGTCTTCTCCGTCAGCCTGCCATACCTGTCATAGCGGTACAGGTAGTGCGCGTCTTCGGTGATTCGGTTATCCGGCCACGCCGTGAGTGTACTGTCCGGGTGCAGCTCCGGGTCCGGCAGGCGGTTTCCCGCCGGGTCGGAGGCATACGGGATGCGGATATCCAGGTCTGATGCAAGGGTGCGCACACTCTCCAGCCTGCCCGTGGCACTGTAGCCGTATTCCCGCGACTGCCACGGGCCGCTGATGCGCACCAGGTCGCCATTGTCATTCCAGCCATAGTCACGGTCATACACCAGGCTGTTCAGGTGCTGACTCTGTAACCGGCCTGCGGGGGTGTAAGTGCTGGTCAGTTCATATGCATTATTGCCGAAGCTGCGCACCGTTTCCCGGTGCAGTCTGTCCCGTGTGTACTCCACCAGCGGCGTGTCGCCCAGTTTCATTCCCGCCAGGTAACCGCTGCCATACGTTAGCCACTCCACCGGTGGCAGGCTGTCTGCCTGAAAGCGGTTTGCCAGCCCCTGCTCGTTGTAAGTGTGTTGCGTCTCATGCTGCCAGAGCAGTTCCCCCGTCTCCGGGTGATGTACCGTCTGGCGCTCGCCTGTGAGACGTCCCTTACGGTTATAACCGTAATGCACCGCCACCCGGTGGCCTTCGCTGAGATGGCTGATTTCTGTCAGCCAGCCGTGGTCGTTATACCGCCACTGCTCTGCCGGTTCGCCGTTCACCGTGCGGTGTGTGATACGGTCCGATGCATCGTAGTGCCAGAGGGTGATAAGCCCCTCATCCTCGCTCTGCGTGAGTTTCCCGGTCAGGTCATAACGGTAACGCTGCGTCCGCCCGTCAAAGCCGCGCTGCTGTATCAGGCGGTCAAGCACATCCCAGCTAAATTCTGTATGGCTACCGTTCTCGTTGGTCAGGCTGATGACACGTCCCGCTGCATCGTATTCCATGCTGCGCGTCAGCCCACCCTGTGCGGTGCTGACGGCCTTTCCCCACGCATCGTACTGTGTCTCACTCCGGTTGCCGTCCGGGGCAATGATGGCGGTCGGGTCGCCTGCGGCGTTGTACTCATACTGCGTTTCACGGCCCTGCGTATCTTTCACCGAGATTAACTGGCCACGGTTGTCTTAACTGCGGTAAAGGCTGATGCTTTCCTCACGGTGAACCGCCGTCATTTGCCCGAAGCGGTCATATTCATAACGGGTTTCATAGCCTGAGCAGTCGGTGAAGGTCTGTAACTGCCCGTAGCGGCTCCACGTCATCTGCTTGCGGCTACCCGTCGCATCTTCTGTTACAGAGGGTAATTCACTGTGTGGATTATCATAACTGTAGCGGGTGACATCGCCGTTGCGTGCTGTTTCCTGCGTCAGACGCCCGTACTCATCATATTTCCGGCGCATTTCCAGTCCGTCAGGCCCGGTGGCTGAGGTTAACTGGTTTTGATTGTTATAGTAAAATTCCGATTTCCTGCCGTCCGGCGTGGTGATGCACGTGACGAGTCCCGTCACCACATTCGGACTGTATTCTGTTGTCCGGCCTGCTGCATCCGTCTGTGACTGGAGTCGCCCCATATAGTCAAATTTACTTCGGGTGATGCTGCCATCCGCGAATTCCTTTTTCACCACACGTTTCAGCCCGGCTTCACCTTCCGTGTGCAGCACCTCCCGCCGGTTCAGGCTGTCGGTGATGGTGATACGGTTTTTCTCATACTGATAGGCGTAGCTTAAGCCTGCCGGATTAAACTGCTCCGTCACGCGACCTATGTCGTCGTAGCGGTAACGCATCTCCGGCCTGCCTGCGTAACGGTGCGCCACCATCCGGCCCCGGTATTTATCATCGTAAGTAAAGTGGCGCATCTGAGTACCGCTGCGGTCATACACCGCCGCCAGCTCACCGCGTGCCGTCCAGTCGTAGCGTACCAGGGGGGCGGCGGGCAGATTCTCCGGGTATTCCGGGTCGTGCGTCAGCCACACCCCTGACAGGCGGATACCGTTATCCCGGCCATACTCCGTATAGTCCGGCAGTGAATCCGGGATATCCGATCCTTTCGTTCCTGCGGCGATGGCCTGCTGCCGGGCGTTTTCTGCCCGTTGCGCCTGCGTGGTCAGCACCAGGCGGAACTGACGGCCTGCACCATCGGTCACGCCGGTGATTTCTCCGGTAAATTCGCCTGCGGCCTCACGGTGGAAGGTTTGCGTGCGCCCGAAGCGGTCCACCAGGCCGGTCAGCACCCGGTACGGCGGCAATGGGGCAGGCAGCACCTCATTCCCCCCCGGCACCCGCTCACTCCAGCCGAGTACCCACCACGGCCCCTGCGGACTGTTCGTCGCCAGATAAATATGCGGACTCAGGCGGAGTTCTTCCGGCAGAGCCTGCCAGAGTGGGGCAAGACGGTGACTTTCATTCAGTTTCGCCACGCCGCCGCGTACCAGCCAGAATAATTCGCTGCGGCTGAAACCATCCTCACCGGGAAACAGGTGCTCAAAATGAATGCTTCTGCCACCGTTATCATTGAGTATCAGTTCGTTATCGCGTATCTGTAAGCGGATATCAAAGGGTGCTTTCCAGCCAGGACCGAAGATACCGACGGGCGCAGGGGTTTTCGTCCGGTAGCTGCTGTAGGTGCGGGAGAGCACGAACGGTAACGGGCCGGGCAGCGCGAAATCGGTTTCGCCGGGCTGTACTTTTGCACCGAGCAGCGGATTCACCGGGTTGCCGGAAGTGAATCCGCCGGGGCACACTGAGCAGGCCACGCCGGTTGGCGCACCAATTCTCACGCCTGCCGACCCCTGGACTATCGGGCCGCCGTACTGGGTCATGTCTCCCTGACGTGCCGCTGGTTTTCCGCTCATCGCTGATATCCTTTTTATGGTTCATCTGGCCTGATGCTGGCGGCACCGGACAAAATGATAAATAACGTTACTGTATGAAACGAAATACGCTTTTTTACATTTATTTTTTTGACTGATATCAACGGGAAGAATTAATTGACAGGATTTTTATTGAAAAACGTTTGTATATTATTCAATGTATATTTCATATAAATATATTTAGTCTTAATATTTATGGTGTGATTGAGTTTACCTGCTTTCTCCAAACCTCTTGCCGCAAATTACCGATCATTGTATTGTTGCGCCGCGTCTGCAAAATCAGGCGTCGGGATTGGCATCCTGTAATACTTCACTGACAACACAATATTTTGTGTTGCGTATGGTCACATCTCAATGGTGGGATCGGGCGGGGGCGTCGTAAGACGCGCCGGTGTCAGTGAGGCCGGTAATGCCAACTCCGTCCGGTTTCACCACCCGTGAAATTGGCATTTCCGGTGGTGGAGATCATCATCACTCACTGGAGGCTGCCCCTATGGCAACTACCCTCACTTCTGAATGCAATTTACTCGTCATTCCCTTCAATTCCCTTCAGCGCCGCTACCAACTTCACCACTCTGGCGGATTACTGCGAGCATTTCGCTGAAACGATCATCGAGTGCCACGATCTGGCGCTGAAAATGGCGCCCTGCGGCAGGCTTAGTACCTGTCTTGCACTGCTGCGGCCCACGCTGGGCGAACCGATCCCGCCGTACCTGATCGACCGCTTTACTGTGGATGTTCTTCCTGATGTTTTACCGGAATTTACCCCTGATGCAGACCTGCTCTGTGATTACTGCCTGGCGCTGGCGCAGGTACTGCTGGGACGGTCACTGTTGCCGGAAACCGAAACGACGCTGACCGGGTTACTGTGCGATCTGGTCTGGTATTTTGCCGATGGTCTGAAAGCTCCGCGCTGGATTCGTACCACTGACGGCGTGCAGCCCTGTCAGTAGAGGCAGGGATGATGCAACCATACCGGAGGACCGATGTGAAAGTGTTAGTCCTGATAACTGAACCGGCAGGAACACTGTTACAGTAAAACCAGACTCTCCCGGCGCTCTGCCTGTTTTTGCTGGCAGCGAGCCGGGAGAAGACAAGCGAAGCGCGGCAGTTTTTCCGTCACCAGGTAAGCAAACATACTTTCAAACCCGGAAAGAGTTTTTCCTTCCTGCACCAGAAATAATGGCGCAGTCTCCCGCCTGCAACAAACTGCCTCCGGGCAGTCCCTTTGTCGCTTCGCGTCTGAAAGAAGCGCCTGGCATTGCCAGCATGACATCCTTTACCGGCGTTGATCTCTGAAAACGCCGGGGATGCAAAAATACCGGCATCTGAGACTGACGTACATATACACCATCACTGCACCAGATACCCGGCTTTACGGGCTGGCACTCTGGCTTTGCCGGGTTTTATCTTCTGCTGACAACCAGCGCCTTACATTGACGGGCTGCGGCCTGCAAAGACAGCAGGCTTTGCTGCCGCGTGACCGTCACCCTGCACCAGAAACGCAACGTTTACCCTCTGCACCAGACGAGGCGTCACTCTGGTCGCGCCAGCGACAGGGCAAAGTGACGCTGCACAACATACCGCCGCAAGCCGCGCCAGTCCCGGCCTGCGCCATATTTCCGCCGTCTGACATGCCCTTTGGGGCCGCTGTCAGCTCAGAGTAAAGGAGAAAAAGATAGATACCGAGGGGGGGCACGATGCTCCGGAGACACCCCTGCTTCGTCAGGCAGTCTGTACCGCGTACAGCCTGAAACTCCCTAAACCTCAACAACCAGCCACTCCGGCGTGAAGGTATCGTTCTGGCGCAGCCAAAAAGCACACGCCGGAGACTGTTTGTTTATGTTGCAGGGGGATTCATGAGTAAATTAAGCAGTGAAATGAAGGCGCTGGCGAAGAAAGCGGGCGACAGCTTCAAAACGGTGAATGACCGTATCCATATTACAAAACGGTTCAGTGAACATTTACGGGCGCTGAATATCCAGATCCAGAGGGTGGAGCAGATCAGGGTTCGCCATATCGAATGCTACATTGAGGAACGGCTGGAGCAGGATATTGGTTTACGAACGCTGCAAAACGATATGGCGGCACTGCGGGCCGTGCTGAGACAGGCTGGACGCAGGCAGGTGGTGGAGCATCCGCGTCTGACCAATAAGGCATTAGGGGTGTCAGGCGCTTCGCGCAACGGCACGCGCCGCGCCATCACGCCGGAACATTACCAGCAGGTGATGGAGAAAGCCCGCACTCAGGACGCAGGGCTGGCAGCAGCGCTGGAGATTGCGCGGCTGATGGGGCTGCGTTCGCAGGAGGCGGTACAGAGTTCACAGTCGCTGAAAACGTGGCTGAAAGCCATTTCCCGCGGTGAAACCCGGCTGAAAGTGGTGTTTGGCACCAAAGGTGGGCGTCCCCGCCATACGACAGTTCTGGATACTGGCGCAGTCAGGAAGGCTCTGGAAAAGGCCTTACTGGTCGCGGATCGACACAATGGCAGGCTGATCGACAAGCCTGATCTCAAAATGGCGCTGGAGAGCTGGCACAAACAGGTCATTAAGGTGGGGCTGAAGGGGGAATTTTCCCCTCACTCCCTGCGCTATGCCTGGGCGCAGGACGCGATCCGCCATTATCTGGCGCAGGGATTCAGCGAAAAGGAATCCCTGGCGCTGACGGCGACGGATCTGGGTCATGGCGACGGTCGCGGTCGCTGGGTGAAACAGGTGTATGGATACCGCTGGAGGGAGGAATAACTGAATTCATGAATGTCGCAAAATAGTACGTTACTGCGTAACGACAGCGATTTATCGTACCCTATGTTCCGGATCTGGCGCAGGGGGCGAACGGGTTTATATTGTGAAAATATCGTTACAGCATGACGAATAAATATCAACAGATCAGATTCTCCTGCTTAACCAATATAGTTTGTCGGAATATTATAGTGATTACCCCTGTAATCACACGAAATGCTCTCTGTTAATAACAGGTGTTTCAATCATTTTTACCAATACTACAGGGCTGGGAAAATTTTAAAATGTAAATTCACCGGGGCATCACATTAATTCTGGCACAGGGTTATATCTGAATAATTCTCTCTGTGTTTTTCCGTATCCTGTGACATATATTATATGGTCTCAGGATGCCTCATGATTTTATAAAAATGCTGCGACGGTTTTTGGCATAATAACCTGCTTCATATGAATTAAGAATCTTCGGTGCTTCATGTTATTTTTTGCACTTTGTGATCGTTATCCTGTGGTGAAAATACAGTCTGGTGCAGACTGTCATGGAGCATTTCCAAATAAACTGGTTGCGCCAGAAAGGGAAAGGGCCATAAAGGTTAAGGGGCAATAAGGGGAACAGCGCCTGATCGGAAAGGGCCGAACATCAAAGGGCCAGAAGCTGGCGCAGTCCTGAACAGGTAGAGCGGCGGGACGCTGGCGAAGATAGCAGATTACCCGGGACGGGGGCAGATTATTTTGTCTCTGTATAGCTGGTGCAGTGATAATCTGTATCAGGAAAGATTGTCCGGTATTTTATGGCGCATTTTTGGGGATGTATTAAGTGGTAATTCCGTGGAAATATCGATTATTGATAGCTTTTCACCTTCCGTGATTAACATGTGAATCACGGAAGGTGGCTGCCTGTTGAAAACAGATGCATTGATAGGTTTTTCCTGAAATTATTGGAAGCCAAATAATTTCAGGCTTATATCTGTCTGGTCTCTGAATATCTGATGCAGTTCTTACAGGTTTCAGAGTATAGGGTCAGGAGATACTCTGGTGCAGATATTCTGGAGTATTAATTGGTATTTTCGTGAAAATATCCCGTATTGATAGGTTTTCATCTTCTGTGATTTGCAGGCAAATCACAGAAGGTAGTTATCTATCAATAATGCATTTATTAATAGGCAATCGACTGCAAATATTCTACTGGAATAATTTTCGGTGCTTCCCAATTAATAATAACAAAAACAGCGACAATACCTCTCAATACAAAAAAACAGATCCCGGTCAATCAGGATCTGCTTTTCCGGTTTTAATGATTTACGCTATTTCTGATTCAGGCTGCCTTATGCTGCCGGGCATAAATGTACGGCGCAACATACCCCTCGCGGCACACATCCAGATAATCCGACCACCACTGCATCATGGCCTTTCTGGCCTCCAGATGCTCTGCTTTATGCACATATGCCGCCCGCACGCTGTTGCGCTCCTGGTGGCTCATTTGCCGCTCCACCGTATCGCGTGACCACAGGTCCGACTCCACCAGGGCGCTACAGGCCATTGCCCTGAGTCCATGCCCGCAGATTTCAGTTTTCGTGTCATACCCCATCAGGCGCAGCGCCCGGTTGGTTGTGTTTTCGCTCATTGGCTTGTACGGATTATGATCGCCGGGAAACACCAGATCCAGATGGCCGGAAAGCTCCTGTATCTGTTTCAGAAGGGCAATCGCCTGGCGGGAGAGCGGTACGATATGCGGAGTACGCATTTTTGCGCCACGCCCCGAAAACCGAACTTTGTCGATGGCCTCGCGGGTGGCGGGGATGGTCCAGATTTTGTGCCTGAAATCGATCTCGCTCCAGCGGGCGAAACGCAGTTCGCTGGAACGGATGAACAGGTGCAGTGTCAGCACCTCCGCCAGCCGGGTTAACTCCCGGCCCTGCTGATAGTCACCGATGCGGCCAAGCAGTTCGGACAACCGCTCCAGCGGTAACGCGGGGTAGTGATTCTTTACGGGGGAGGAGACAACGCCATCCAGATGCTGCGCCGGATTGCTTTCGGTAAGCCCCTGCTATACGGCATAGCGCATGATGTTGCTGAGTTGCTGCCGCGTGCGGGACGCGACTTCCAGAAAGCCCTTATCCTCAATAACCCTCAGCAGGGCAGTGAAATCCTGCGTTTTAAGTTTGGCAACGGGCAAATGACCAACCGCCGGGAAGATATGGTTTTCCATACTGGCGAGAATACGGGCGGCATAATCAGCCGACCATTTTTTGTTGGTTTTGTGCCAGGCCAGCGCCACCGCTTTAAAGCACTTTTCAGGGGAGCAGGCGGCTTTCTCTGCCATGCGCTGCTGCGCCGGGTTGATATTCTGCGCCAGTAGCTTACGGATACCGTCGCGCTGCTGCCTGGCTTCTGCCAGTGAGACCAGCGGATATGCGCCAAGACTGACTCTGGATTCTTTTCCGTTGAAACGATATTTGAGATACCAGATGCGTGAACCACCCGGATTGACGAGCAGATACAGACCGTGAGAGTCGGAGAGTTTTACCGGACGGGAATAGGGTTTTAACTTGCGGATTTTAGAATCGTTTAAAGACATTTGGGGGTCACTCCAGAATCGAACCAAACTGACCTCAGATCTGACCACCAAATTATCCCGATACGGAGATAAAACCAGATACGCACCGGCAAGGATTTTCACGCTAACTTACTGAATCCTAAACAAACAGAGACGTACAGATAAGCATGAAAACTTGAATTTGGCTCCTCTGACTGGACTCGAACCAGTGACATACGGATTAACAGTCCGCCGTTCTACCGACTGAACTACAGAGGAATCGTGTGAACGGGGCGCATATTACTTAGCGGTACCTTGTCTGTCAACACTAAATTTCATAAGTCATTTCAATTGGTTAATTAATCTGCAAAGTTGTTAATTAATGAACATTCGTCGCCGAAAACGAATCTGTATCATTAGCGCGATGCAGTCTCTGCAAAGGATCTTGTTGATAAAATTGGCAGAAACGTTGCCACAATGAAGGGAAACGAGGAGCAAAAAGTTCTGGGGCGCTAAAGAAATATTCAGAAAGTACGGCAAAACATTCAGCAGGATCACTGGCAGCATAAGCATCAATGCTCGCCGCATTCTCGCCAACCAATTCGATTTCTTCCTGAATGTTGTTCATTGCAGCATGAAGATCGTGTTCCCAGCCAGCAACCTCACGCAACGGAATAAAGGGAACTCCGCTGGCGCGATCGCCGTTACGGGTGTCCAGCTTATGAGCGACTTCATGAATAATCAGGTTAAAACCAGAAGCATCAAAAGAATCTTGTATATCCAACCAGTTCAAAACGATAGGCCCTTGCTGCCAGCTCTGACCTGACTGAACAATACGTTGGTTATGCACCAGACCGATATCGTCTTCCCATTCATCATCGACCACAAATGGCGCAGGATAAATTAAGACTTCATGAAAACCATCCAGCCATTCCAGTCCTAACTCCAGAACGGGTAGGCAAAATAGAAGTGCTATCCGGCAGCTTCTTAATGAATCCAGTTCAAAGCCCTGTAAAGGAACAAGCCGCTTTTGCTGTAAAAAACGTTCGGCAAGAGTGACTAATTTGCTTTGTTCCTGTTCCGTCAGACCCGTTAAAAGGGGGATCGATAGTGCTTCCTGCCAGGGAAGGGCAGTTTGATGTGCTGATTCTTGTACTTTCCAGGGCCACTTAATCATCTTTTTGCTCGCAAACTCGTCACTTGAACAAAATTGCACGGACAGGGACTGTTAAAATGCCAAATTTCCTGGCATCATGGCAACCATCTGAACGGAGAGATGCCGGAGCGGCTGAACGGACCGGTCTCGAAAACCGGAGTAGGGGCAACTCTACCGGGGGTTCAAATCCCCCTCTCTCCGCCACTTTATCAATGAATTATCTCCCGACTTCCCGCCTTGCTTTTCCTAAACAGAACAATCGTAGAATATTCTTGAAGGGTTAGATCGTCACTGTTTTCTGTTCGATACTGTGACATTCAGCACTTGATTCGCTATGGATCTGACAGGAAGCTTTCGAGCGAAAATGTGCAGTTATTCAGTCGTTTTCTTATCGCTCACCATTATTCTTTTAGACATTCATCCTATGAAACTGCCGCAAAGTTGGTGGTGGGAACTGAAGTTGCGTAGAGAAGGGGTCAATAATTGAGTCAAAAAAGGAACGCGGCCGTCAGATTAAAGCCGCGGGACAAAGTCCATAATTTCCAAGAGTTGTTGAATTTCCCAGCTTTTTTGAAAGCCTTTGTATCATACTAACAAGTAAAAAAGGTTTAAATACCAAAATTAACCTGTATTTTTGATAAGTCTTACCATTGTACGATTTACACAGTTTCTGCTCCTCCTTGTTGATAGTGGAAAGGGTGCATTGTGCACTTGCGTAAACATTTATGACGCGTTGATGTCCATGGTTCACATTTCCTTGTCAGGGGATCGACTTATTTGCGGCGAGGCATCATTCGTAACAGAGTATTATCTTTCTGAATGTAGTGATGAAAGAGTGCTGCGCCAGCGTGAGCTGCGATTAAAAAGTAGCCTATATTTGCCCAGGTTTCGTGAATATTTTTTATCAGTGCTTTAATTTCGCTGTTTGGGGTAACAAAGGGAGACACATTGAAACCAAGGAAACTCCACGATTTTCCACTGTAAGCCATCAAAGCAATCCCCAGCAGAGGAAGTGCAAGGAAGGTTATATAAAGCATGAGGTGATGCTGCCAACTTACTGATTTAGTGTATGATGGTGTTTTTGAGGTGCTCC
>OGMX01000278.1_pt1 | contig 39705 bp, 32 predicted proteins | sample 1573351 | NCBI WGS metagenome assembly OGMX01 (sample SAMEA2581926, study PRJEB24529) | metagenome | biome: Human gut stool | place: China | collected 2011 | reverse complement strand
TTATCAAGGGCGAGCAGCCCTTGATTCGTGCCTCCCGCGCCTCGAAAGTAGCGGGTGCTTTTCTGGTTCTCTTTTGGCACGCAAAAGAGAACTTAGCCCCAATGCAACAGCGCTCTGACCCCGCGCCACCAGCGCGCGAACTCACAGCAAAAACTTTACTTTTTCGTCAGCGACTTCATCAGACCGCCATCGGCGATGATCTTCTGGATGAACGGCGGGAAGGGTTCGGCCTGGAAGGTCTTGCCGGTGGTCTCATCGGTGATGACGCCGGTATCAAAGTTCACACTGACCGTATCGCCTGCGCTGATGGCGTCCACGGCCTCGGGGCATTCCATGATGGGCAGACCGATGTTGATGCTGTTGCGGTAGAAGATGCGCGCGAAGCTCTTGGCGATGACGACGGAAATACCGGCGGTCTTGATGGCCAGCGGTGCGTGCTCACGGGAGGAGCCGCAGCCGAAGTTCCAGCCGCCCACCATGATGTCGCCGTCCTTGACGTTGTTGATGAAGTCCTTGTCAATGTCCTCCATGCAGTGGCTGGCCAGCTCTCTGGCATCCTGCGTGTTCAGGTGGCGGGCCGGGATGATGACGTCGGTATCCACGTTATCCGGGTATTTGAAAACAGAACCGTTTGCGTTGTTCATGGGTGACTCTCCTTTTCTCAGACCGTGCGGGGGTCGGTGATGTAACCGGTCAACGCGCTGGCGGCAGCGGTAGCGGGCGAAGCCAGATACACCTCGCTCTTGACGTGGCCCATGCGGCCCACGAAGTTGCGGTTGGTGGTGGAGACGCAGCGCTCACCCTCGGCGAGGATGCCCATGTAGCCGCCGAGGCAGGGGCCGCAGGTGGGGGTGGAGACGATGCAGCCCGCGTCGATGAAGGCCGTCGTCCAGCCGCGGAGGATGCACTCCTTGTACACGGCCATGGTGGCGGGGATGATGATGCCGCGCACGCCCTTGGCGATGTGTTTGCCCTTCAGGATGTTGTAAGCGGCTTCCATATCCTCGAGGCGGCCATTGGTGCAGCTGCCGATGACCACCTGGTCGATCTTGATGTCCTTGCCCTCGCTGGCGGGGTGAGTGTTCTCGGGCAGGTGGGGGTAGCTGACGGTCGGCTCAAGGGCAGAGAGGTCGATCTCAATGGTCTTCTCGTACTCGGCGTCCGGGTCGGCCTCATAGAACACCGGCTCCCGCTGGCTGCGGCCCTTGAGATAAGCCTTAGTCACGTCGTCCACGGGGAAGATGCCGTTCTTGGCACCGGCCTCGATGGCCATGTTGCAGATGCTCAGGCGGTCGTCCATGGAGAGGGAAGCGACGCCCGGGCCGGTGAACTCCATCGACTTATACAGCGCACCATCCACGCCGATCATACCGATGATGTGGAGGATGAGGTCTTTGCCGGAAACTCTCGGCGGCAGCTTGCCGTTCAGCACGAACTTGATGGCGGCAGGCACCTTGAACCATGCCATGCCGGTAGCCATGCCGGCGGCCATATCGGTGGAGCCGACGCCTGTGGAGAATGCGCCCAGTGCGCCGTAGGTGCAGGTGTGGCTGTCGGCGCCGATGACGCAGTCACCGGCTGTCACGATGCCTTTTTCGGGCAGCAGAGCGTGCTCGATGCCCATCTGGCCCACATCGTAGAAATTGAGGATGTCGTACTTGTTGGCGAACTCGCGGCACTGCTTGGACTGGGTCGCGCTCTTGATGTCCTTGTTGGGAACGAAGTGGTCGAGGACGATGGCGATGTGCTCTTTGTCGAACACGCCGTTGAAGCCCGCCTTTTCGAACTCGTTGATGGCGACGGGGGTAGTGATGTCATTGCCCAGCACGATGTCGAGCTTGGCGTTGATGAGCTGGCCTGCCTTGACCTCGGCGAGGCCTGCGTGTGCGGCCAGAATTTTCTGCGTCTGGGTCATTCCCATGATGGTACTCTCCTTTTTATCGTAGCTTGTTCTCTATGGTCAGTCTCTCCTCTGTCCAACCTCTCAGCCGCCTGCGGCGTCAGCTCCCCTAGTAGGGGAGCCTCTGGCGAAACCGTTTACTTTGCGGGGAATGCCAAGGCCTCCCCTCGATAGGAGCAACGGCGACGACCGCCGCCAGTGGCGGAAACAGGGAGGAGCTGTTGGGGCCGCGGCCAGCAGGATGCGAGCGGCAGCGAAGCAGACGCTGGGAGCCGCAACCCGGGCAGTGGCATTGCGAAGCAATGACGGAGAGGTTGTGCAGAGCTGCCCCTTATTTACTCTCTTATTTATTGTTGATCGCGCTGACCAGTGCATGGATACCGGCCACGATAATATCGGTATCGGTGCCTGCACCCCAGGTGACGACGCCGTCGCCCCACGCGAGGCCGACGTAGGAAGCGGCGCGGGAGGTGGAGCCTTCGTCCAGGCTGTGCTCGGAGTAAGTTTCCAGGTGGAAGTCCATGCCGGTGGCGCTCTGGATAGCATTTGCCACAGCATCCAGACGGCCATTGCCCACCGAGGTGACCACCTTGCGCTGACCGTTCAGATCCAGCGTGACGGTGGCGGTGATGCCGTTGACCTGTGCAAAGTGGGCCTCGACGACAGACAGGGGCTTGGACTTGTTGAGGAAGGTATCCTCGAAGATGTGGAGCACTTCGCCTGCGCTCAGCTCCTTGTGGCTGTGGTCGGACACGCTCTTGACCTTGTAGCCCAGCGCCTCGCGCATCTTGGCGGGCAGATTGTAGCCGTAGTTCTGCTCCAGCACGAAGCCGATGCCGCCCTTGCCGCTCTGGCTGTTGATGCGGATGACGTCGGCGTCGTAGGTGCGGCCGATGTCGTGGGGGTCCACCGGGATATAGGGGCAGGTCCAGCGGTGGTCGCCCTTCTCCTTGCGGTAGGCCATGCCCTTTGCAATGGCGTCCTGATGGCTGCCCGAGAAGGCGGCGAACACCAGCTGGCCGGCGTAGGGGGTGCGCTCGTAGATGTGCATCCGGGTGACCCGCTCATAGGTGGCGCAGATGGCGGGCATATCGGAGAAGTCCAGCTTCGGGTCTACGCCGTGGCTGTACATATTCATGGCGAGGGTCACAGCGTCCACGTTGCCGGTGCGCTCGCCGTTGCCGAAGAGGCAGCACTCCACCCGCTGAGCGCCTGCCAGAACGGCCAGCTCGGCACAGGCGACGCCGGTGCCGCGGTCATTATGCGGGTGGGTGGAGATGATGACGCTGTCGCGGTACTTGAGGTGCTTGTCGCAATACTCGATCTGGTTTGCGTAAACGTGGGGCATGCTCATCTCGACCGTGACCGGCAGGTTGATGATCATGGGGCGGTCGGGGGTGGGCTGCATGATGTTCAGGACCGCGTTGCAGACCTCAACGGCGTAGTCCACCTCGGTGCCGGTGAAGCTCTCGGGGCTGTACTCGAAGAGGAAGTTGCCCTCATACTCCTCGCTCAGCTGCTTGACCAGCTTTGCGCCGTCCATGGCGATCTGCTTGATCTCCTCCTTAGACTTGTGGAACACCTGCTCGCGCTGGGCGACGGAGGTGGAATTATAGAAGTGGATGACCGCACGGGGTGCGCCCTTGACAGCCTCGAAGGTGCGGCGGATGATGTGGTCGCGGCACTGGGTCAGCACCTGCACGGTGACATCGTCGGGGATCATGTTCTTCTCGATGAGGGTGCGGAGGAACTCGTACTCCGTCTCGCTGGCAGCCGGGAAGCCGACTTCGATCTCCTTGAAGCCAATTTTGACCAGCATCTGGAAGAATTCCAGCTTTTCCTCGAGGCTCATGGGGACGATAAGGGCCTGATTGCCGTCGCGCAGGTCCACGCTGCACCAGGTGGGAGCTTTCTCGATGTGGTCCTTCTTGACCCAGCTGTCATAACCGGCGGGGACCGGGTAATATCCCGGTGCGTACTTGGTAGCGTCCATCATTTTGTTTTCCTCCAGCTTCCTATTGACTTACGTTTTGCACTTCTGGGGAACAGCCTTGCCCTCTCAGGCGCTTCGCGCCAGCTCCCCCAAAGGGGGAGCCAAAAGCCTCTCCCTTTGGGAGAGGTGGCATTGCGAAGCAATGACGGAGAGGGCGAGGCCGTTTCCCACAAACGAAAAGGCTCCCGTCTCTCAAAGGACGAAATCCCCTGAGAGACGAGAGCCTGTAATTTCTGTTACAGGGCACCCGTGGTACCACTCTCTTTGCTGTGCCAAAAGCACAGCCGCTCCGCACGATCGGCTTTTTGAGGCGAATCGCTGCCCTTATAACGGTGGGCTTCCGTCAGGACCTACTGTCTGCTTCAGTCCTGCCGCTCAGGGGCCAGTAACCGAGACCCTCTGCACCGCCTTGCACCATCCGGCGGCTCTCTGCACGCAGAAGAAAATCGTTTTTTCCCCGTCAACGCATTTGCGCTTTGTTCAAAGTGGTTTCATTCTAGCAAAACCCGCCGCCCCTGTCAAGCAGTTTTGCTCACAATGAAAATGAAACGATTTCATGTAAATAGCAGCATAAATTTTCAAAATTTGCGGGTGGATCCTATTTTTGTTGTATTATATCACCAACTATGGTAAAATAAAAATACCGCCCGAAGCGGCGGTATCCAGGTGCTGTCTGCATAAAAAGGTGGTCTAGCTTCCCCGGCAAGCTTCCGGGGGTGTGAAACCTTATTGTTGCTTCCCCCGGACGCAAACGCGAAAGGGGGGATGCCTTATGACCCTGACGGAAACTATCGCATTGCTCGGCCTGCTGGGCGGAGCAGTCTTTGTTACCTTTCAGATTTCATGGGCTATCTTCAAAGAGATACATAACAATAAGAAATGACCGCCCCAGCCTACCAAGCAAAGCGGTCATTCTTATTGTTTGACTTAGCCGAGGGAAGCTGACCATTGCGGACAGCACCTTCTTGTATGTTCAGTATAGTCAACGTGATTCGATTTGTCAAGCGGACAGTCTCCTTGTTCCTCGGTTTTGTTAAGAATCTGCGAAGTTTTTGCAAAGTTCGCCTCGAAACGCTGGTTTCTGAAATAGCGTCGTGGTATGCTGTTTGCAACGTAAGGAGGGACCCCCATGAAAGAAGTCAAGACCCCCAAAAAGCCATTGGCTATTTACTACGCCATTGTATTACTGGTGCTGATGCTGCTCAACTTCGTGCTCGTGCCGTGGATGAGCGAACGGCAGGTAAAAGAAGTGGACTACGGCACCTTCATGTCCATGACCGAGGACAAAGACATCGGCCGGGTGGATGTGGAATCGAACCAGATCATCTTTACCGATAAAGACGAAAAGCAAATTTACAAGACCGGCCTGATGAACGACCCTGACCTGACCCAGCGCCTCTACGACGCGGGGGCCGAGTTTTCCAGCGAGATCGTCGAGCAGGCTTCGCCGCTGATGAGCTTTCTGCTGAGCTTTGTGCTGCCCATCGTCCTCTTCGTCTGGCTGGGCAATTTCATGAACAAAAAGCTCATCGAAAAGGCCGGCGGCGCAAACTCGATGATGTTCGGCGGCGTGGGCAAGTCCAACGCCAAGGTCTACGTCCAGTCCACCCACGGCATCCGCTTTGCGGACGTGGCCGGCGAGGATGAGGCCAAAGAGAACTTACAGGAGATCGTCGATTATCTGCACGACCCCAAGAAATACGAAGAGATCGGCGCCTCGATGCCCAAGGGCATCCTGCTCGTCGGCCCTCCGGGTACCGGCAAGACCATGCTGGCAAAGGCTGTGGCGGGCGAATCCAACGTGCCGTTCTTCTCCATCTCCGGCTCGGAGTTCGTGGAGATGTTCGTGGGCATGGGCGCGTCCAAAGTCCGCGATTTGTTCAAGCAGGCCAAGGAAAAAGCCCCCTGCATCGTCTTCATCGACGAGATAGACGCCATCGGCCAGAAGCGCAACAGCGGCCAGCTGGGCGGCAACGACGAGCGTGAGCAGACCCTGAACCAGCTGCTCACCGAGATGGACGGCTTCGAGGGCAACAGCGGCGTCATCATCCTCGCGGCCACCAACCGTCCGGATTCCCTTGACCCGGCCCTGACCCGTCCCGGCCGCTTTGACCGCCGTGTTCCTGTGGAGCTGCCCGACCTCAAGGGCCGCGAAGAGATCCTGAAGGTCCACGCCAAGAAAGTCGCTCTTGCCCCCGGCATCGACTTCAACACCGTGGCCCGGATGTCCTCCGGTGCCTCCGGCGCAGAGCTGGCCAACATCGTCAACGAAGCCGCCCTGCGGGCCGTGCGCGCCGGCCGCAAGTCGGTCACGGAAGCAGACCTTGAGGAGAGCATCGAGGTGGTCATTGCCGGCTACCAGAAGAAGAACTCCATCCTCACCGACAAGGAAAAGTGCATCGTGGCCTACCATGAGATCGGCCACGCACTGGTGGCAGCGCTTCAGAATCACTCCGCACCCGTGCAGAAGATCACCATTATCCCCCGCACCTCGGGCGCACTGGGCTACACCATGCAGGTCGAAGAAGGCAACCACTACCTGATGACCAAGGAAGAGCTGGAAAATAAGATCGCCACCCTCACCGGCGGACGTGCTGCCGAGGAAGTGGTGTTCGGCTCCATCACCACCGGCGCGTCCAACGACATCGAGCAGGCCACCAAGCTTGCCCGCGCCATGCTCACCCGTTACGGCATGAGCAAAGAGTTCGACATGGTGGCCCTGGAGACGGTGAACAACCAGTATCTGGGCGGCGACACCTCGCTGGCCTGCTCGGCCCAGACCCAGCGCGAGATCGACCAGCGGGTCGTGGACTTGGTAAAGGCCCAGCACGAAAAGGCCATCAAGATCCTCACTGACAACCGCGCAAAGCTCGACGAGCTGGCGAAGTACCTTTATGAAAAGGAGACCATCACCGGCGACGAGTTCATGGCGATTCTTGAGGAAAAAGATCCCAGCGAAAATTAAAATAGGATCTCTGCAATAATCCAGCCGCCGTATCCGTATTCATTACAGATACGGCGGTTTTCTGATACGCCGTACCGCTGATAAAATAAGTAAAATTGGGTATCACACCTAGCGGCTCACGGGCCGCCCCGTCTTCGTACAATCTCTCAGTCTGCTTCGCAGACAGCTCCCCTGGTAGGGGAGCCTCTGGCGAAGAGGCAAGGCTTTACGATATGCCAAAGCCTCCCCTATCGAGGGGAGGTGGCAGCGCACCAGCGCTGACGGAGAGGTTGACTCCCTACAACTACAGGAGGATACTACTATGAGACTGCTGAACAAGAACACTGCCCGCCGCGCTGCCGCTGCTGCCGCTCTGCTGACCATGACCGCCGCCATGAGCGTGGGTGCCTTTGCTGCCGACGCCGAGGACACGACCGTTGCCGGTTATCTGCCCCCTCAGTCGTCCGAGGTCATGGTTCAGGGCGACATCGCTCTCCACTCTGACGTTCCGGTGGGGGAGGTAGACCCCAACTACGGCGGCTACGCTTCCCCGGTGGAGAACCCCATTCAGGGCAACGTGATGATGATCTCCGACGAGACCCCCCTGCCCTCTGACACGCCGGTGGAGAAGAGCGAAGCCCGCTACACCGTCAAGGGCCTGCTGGGCAAGCAGGTGCTCTACACCGCCCGTCAGGAAGGCCGCGTGCTGACGCTGGACGTCCCCGATGACAACGCCACCTTCCGCACCACCATCCTCGACATGCAGACCCTGATGAATCAGGGCGTAAGCACGCTGGTGCTCAAGACCGACAAGACTTCCACCACCCTGAACCTGACTCTGCTGTGCCAAGACCAGAAGCCCGGCACCCGGGTCACTCTGCGCCACCTCGGCAGCAGCGCTCACCTCACCGTGGGCTTCCGCAGCCGCCGCGACCTCATCGTTGGCCGCTGATGCCCCCTCCCCTGCTTTTTGCCTGTATCATAGCTGCATCGCAAAGGACGCCGCCCCAGCCGGGACGGCGTCCTTTTTTTCGTCAAAGTGCCAAAAAACTCAGACGGCAAGCTGTGACACCTGCCAAAAATATGCCGATTTGCGAAATTCTATTGCAAATATGGGGGGGGGGTATAATTCATTTAGAGCTCCCGCAGGGTGCGGGAGCCGACTAACGATACAGGAGGAAGCAATATGATGTGGGCCAAAAAAATTGCCGCCGGTGTTCTGGCTGCAGCACTGTCTCTGACGCTGTTGACTGGATGCAGCGGAGGGGGACGCAGCGGGAGCGTGATCAGCGAGGGGGAGACCATCTCCTTCGATACCAGTGCAAGCTATCGGCTTGTTCAGCACACCGACAGGATCTATCAAGCCTATGAGCTGGAATGCACCAACGAAAAGGATGGCACAAAAATCTATGCCGGACAGGCAAACAAGGTGCGCTGTTTTGCGGGAACCCACGAGTCGGTCGTGATGTCTGTGAAAGCCGTACCCATCAGTTCTAATATGGGTCAGGATGCGGACAGCAATGCAATCCAGCCGGGCCTTTACACGGTGAATTATAAAGACAAGACCTACAAAGAGGGCGGCACCTTCGGCAGCGTGGAAAAGTGCTGGCCGCTACGATCTTCTGCAACTATGAGAAGGAGGCCGGGACCCTGAAGGAGGTGCGTGCAGCCACCGGCACCAAAAACAAGCAGGAGTATTATGTCGAGCTGCTGAAGTTTGATTTTGGCACGGCGGCGGTGTTCTACACCAAGGATCCCTGGAAAGCGAACAACCCCAACGAGACCGACCCTGCGGCACTCAAGTATATCGAGGTGTACCTCCCCGGTGAAACGGCTGCTAAGGCGGCCTTCCAAGTCAAAGCGACCTGGAGCGGCTCCATGGAAGACACCCTGCACAGCGGTGTGACAAAGCTTCATAAGGTCACAGAGTAAGATTTTATAAAGAATAGAACCATCCATTTCCGCTTCCGCCCCGGGCGTTCCGCATCGCCCGGGGCGGATTTGGTTTGTCCTCACACAAAAAGGCCCGCTGCGCTTGCAGCGGGTCTTCCGGCGTTTCTTTAGAGGGTATTATCCGAGCCGTTCTCGCTCTGTTCCGATGCATAGAGCACCATCAGGTGGTTTGCGGATGCTTCCAGCTGGCTCTTGGCCTGACGGAGGTTCGCTTCTTCCGTCTCGTTCATCTTCTCGGGCTTATCCTTCCGCAGGCAGCGGCGGAGATTCGCCACATCGGCTTTGATGCGGTTCTTCTCCTCCTTGTCCAGCTCCTTCTTGCACTTGGAGAGGGCCTCGTCCACCTTGTAGGCCAGCACCTCGGCCTGATTGTGGAGGTCAAGCCGCTCTTTGCGGCGGCTGTCCTCGGCCTCGTAGGCGGCGGCGTCGGCCATGGCGCGCTGGATCTCATTCTCCGAGAGGTTGGTGCTGCCGGTGATGGTGATGTTCTGCTCCCGGCCGGTGCCGAGGTCTTTGGCCGAGACCTTCACGACGCCGTTGACGTCGATGTCAAAGGTGACTTCGATCTGGGGCTTGGACGAGAAGCTGGCCCGGATGCCGTTCAGCTTGAACTTGCCGAGGCTCTTATTGTCGCGGGCGAAATGCCGCTCACCCTGCAGGACGTTGATCTCCACGCTGGTCTGCATGGGGCGGGCCGTAGTGAATATCTGGCTCTTGCGGGTGGGTATCATGCTGTTGCGGGTGATGAGGGGGGTCGCCACGCCGCCCAGTGTCTCGATGGAGAGGGTCAGCGGGGTGACGTCCATCAGCACAAGGCCCTGCGCCGCTGCACCAGAAGCGCCAGCCAGCTTGCCGCCGCCCTGCAGCAGACCGCCCTGCACAGCGGCACCCATCGCCACGCATTCGTCGGGGTTGAGGCTGTGGCTGGGCTCACAGCCCAGCAACTCCTTCACCTGACGTTCAACGGCAGGCATCCGGGTGCTGCCGCCCACGAGAAGGACTTTGCCCAGCTGCGAAGCCGAGATGCCGGCATCCCGCAGTGCGTTCTGCACCGGGGCCACCGTCCGTGCCAGCAGGTCGCCGGTCATCATCTCGAACTGGGGGCGGGAGATGGTCAGATCCAGGTGGTGGGGGCCGTCCTTGCCCACAGCGATGAAGGGCAGATTGAGCTGGGCCGAGAGGGCGCTGGACAGCTCTTTCTTGGCCTTTTCGGCCTCTTCTTTCAGGCGTCCCATGGCGGCGGGGTCGCGGGAGAGGTCGATGCGGTCCGATTTTTTGAACTCTGCCACGGCGTATTCCACGATGCGCTGGTCGAAGTCGTCGCCGCCGAGGCGGGTATCGCCGCCGGTGGCCAGCACCGTAAAGGTGCCGTCTTCGATCTCGATGATGGAGACGTCGAAGGTGCCGCCGCCGAGGTCATAGACCAGGATCTTCTGGGGCGCTTCGTTGTCAAGGCCGGCGGCGGCGGTAGGCTCATTGATGATGCGCAGGACGTTCAGGCCTGCGATGCGGCCCGCATCCTGGGTGGCCTTGCGCTGGCTGTCGTCAAAGTAAGCGGGGACAGTGATGACGGCCTCTGTCACCGGCTCGCCCAGATAGCTCTCGGCGTCGCGGCGTATCTTGGTCAGGATCATGGCGCTGATCTCCTGCGGAGTCAGGTCTTTGCCGTCAATGTGGACGCGGTAGTCGCTGCCCATATGCCGCTTGATGCTGGACACCGTCCGGCCGGAGTTGGTGGCAAGCTGGCGCTTTGCCGCGCCGCCCACCAGACGCTCGCCGTCTTTGGTGAAGGCCACCACGCTGGGGGTGGTGCGCTCTCCCTCTGCGTTGGTGATGACGACGGGCTTGCCGCCCTCCACCACTGCCACGCAGCTGTTCGTGGTGCCAAGGTCAATACCGATCACTTTGCTCATTCTGGTCGTCCTCTCTGTTTTTGCGACGCGCATATTTTTCCTTCAATATCATATCGGTTCCGTATGACGATTTCTTAGAGCATTTGTAAAGATTTTGTGTTTCCGCTCATTCTCTCTCGAGCAGCTGGCGGATGACGGCCTCCGTCTCGTCCAGCCAGCTCTGGGCCGTCTCGTCCCCCTCTTTTTTGCGGACGAGGAAGCCCTGCTTCGCCTCAGCCAGCTGAGCCAGCGCCTTTTTGCGGGAGATGTACTGGGTCTCATACTGGGCCACCCGCAGGCAGACCTGCGGCATATAGGCGATGTCGGGGGTGGAGGCGCAGAGTTTCTGAGCCTTGCGGTAGGCCCGCAGAGCCGCACCGGCCCCTTTTCCCTGCACCATGGCATCGTCGCCCAGCGCCACCCATGCGGCCACATCGCCGGCGTCGGCGGCTTTTTTCCAGAACTTGCGGGCCTGTGCAGGGCTCTTGCGGCAGCCCCGGCCCTCGTAGAGCATCTCGCCCATCATGGCAAGGCCCTCGGCGCAGCCCTCTTCGGCAGAGAGCTGATAATAGTGCATCGCGTCGTCCCAGCGTTCCTCGGCCATGGCATGGTTGCCGGCCCGCAGCTCCGCTTCGCCCGGCTCATCGGTGTCGTGGCTGGCGTGGAGCAGACCGTTCAAAAGCGAGCAGTCCAGCGTGGCAGAGCTGGTCCACGGGTCGATGACCACGCCGTCGATGTTGTCCGAGTCCAGCGCCATCTGCATGGCGGAAGCCAGAAGCCGTTCCGCCATGGGGCGGCTGGCTGTGCCTTTATCGGCCTCCGCCATCTTCACTGAGGTGAACACCGGCAGGTAACACCGGCCCTTCTGGGTACGCAGAGTCCAGGGCTGCAGGTCCTTTGCTTTCTCCGCCGGGACAGGATGCTCCGCCCACGGAGCTGCCCCGTCCGGCTGGTCGGACGCAGCTTCCAGCGGCACCAGGACCCTGGTGTCCAGCTCGAGGGCATAGTTGATGGCGTTCATCAGCGCCCAGAAGCTCTCCTCGTTCTGGCCCTTATAGAGCGCTGCCACAGCCCGCTCTATCGCCGGACAGCCCGTACCCAGCGGCCCGTATTCCGGCAGCTTTTTGCGGTCTGCCGCGCCCACCGGGCGCAGCCGCAGCCGTGCCGCACCATCTTTTGCCATTGCATCCACCATTCTTTCCGTTGAGATTCCCTTCCAGTATAGCAGGATTTTTCGGTTTTCTCAATCTCCGGAGCCGAAATCTGCATCCAGAGCCGGTTTTTCTCTGGCAAAAACATAGCATTCCTGTTGGGAGTGCGCTATAATAAGGAGCGTCTCGACTAAATGTATTAAAGAAAGGGAGTATCGAGCCTTGAACAAAATGCTTCGCTATCTCAGCGACTACAAGCGCGAGAGCGTGCTTGCACCGCTTTTCAAGATGCTGGAAGCTACGTTTGACCTGTTCGTGCCGCTTGTGATGGCCGACATCGTCAACGTGGGTATCGCGGCCCACGATTTCCACTACATCCTTGTGCGGTGCGGCATCCTGCTGCTTCTGGCCATCGTCGGCCTCGCGTGCAGCCTGACCGCCCAGTACTTCTCGGCCAAAGCCGCGGTGGGTTATTCCACCGGTCTGCGTCATGCGCTGTTTGAGCACATCCAGACGCTGAGCTTTTCCGAGATGGACACCATGGGCACCAGCACCCTCATCACCCGGATGACCAGCGACGTCAATCAGGTGCAGAGCGGATTGAACCTCTTCCTCCGCCTGTTCCTGCGCAGCCCCTTCGTGGTGATTGGCGCCATGATCATGGCCTTTACGGTCAACTTCCGCGCCGCCCTCATCTTCGTGGTGGCGATCCCGCTGCTGAGCGTCGTGGTCTTCGGCGTCATGGTCATCACCCGGCCGCTTTATAAGTCGGTGCAGACCCGCCTCGACCGGGTCCTTGGCCTCACCCGCGAAAACCTGACCGGCGTGCGCGTCGTCCGCGCCTTCGACAAGGAGAAGAGCGAGGTGGACCGCTTCGAGGACGCCAATGAGCTGCTGACCAAAATGCAGCTCCACGTGGGCCACATCTCCGCCCTGATGAACCCGCTGACCTACGTTATCATCAACCTTGCCATCGTGGCGCTGCTGTATGCAGGCAGCATCGAGATCAACATCGGGGGCATGGCCTCCGGCGACGTCATCGCGCTGGTCAACTATATGAACCAGATCCTGGTCGAGCTGGTCAAGCTGGCCAACCTCATCGTTCAGGTGAGCAAGGCTCTGGCCTGTGCAGGCCGTGTGCAGGCGGTTCTGGACACCAAGCCCGGCATGGAGTTCCCGGCCCAGCTCACCGGCAATGTTCCGGCGGAAAAGGCCGGCGACGCCGTCCGTTTCGACCATGTGAGCCTGACCTACAAGGGCGCAGGCGCACCCAGTCTCTCCGACATCAATTTCACCGCCAGGCGCGGCCAGACCATCGGCGTCATCGGCGGCACCGGCAGCGGCAAATCCAGCCTCATCAGCCTCATCCCCCGCTTCTACGACGCCACTGAGGGCAGTGTGGAGATCATGGGCCGACCGGTCCGGCAGTACCCCCGCGCCGACCTGCGCGGCAAGGTGGCTGTGGTCATGCAGAAGGCCCAGCTCTTCGGCGGCACCATCCGCTCCAACCTGCTCTGGGGCAGCCAGAATGCCTCCGACGCCGACCTCTGGGCTGCGCTGGAAACGGCACAGGCTGCGGAGTTCGTGAAAGCCAAGCCCCTCGGCCTCGACGAGCCGGTGGAGCAGGGCGGACGCAACCTCTCCGGCGGTCAGAAACAGCGTCTGACCATCGCCCGCGCCCTCGTAGGCAAGCCGGACATCCTCATCCTCGACGACAGCGCCAGCGCACTGGACTACGCCACCGACGCGGCCCTGCGCAAGGCTCTGGCCGCTCTTCCGGGTGATCTGACCGTCTTCATCGTCAGCCAGCGCGCCGCCAGCCTGCAGCACGCCGACCAGATCATCGTGCTGGACGATGGCCGCATGGTGAGCCTTGGCCGTCACGCCGAGCTGCTGGAAAGCTGCCCGGTCTACAAGGAAATTTACGAGAGCCAGTTCAAGAAAGGGGATGCGCAGAAATGAGTGCAAAAGCCAAAAGCAAGCTGACCCCTGAACAGCAGAAGGCCACCATGACCCGGGTGCTGCAGAAGATCAAGCCCTACAGCTTCTTCGTGGTGTGCAGCCTCATCGTGGCCGCTGTGAGCGTGGCGGCCCAGCTGTATATCCCCATCCTCTGCGGCAATGCCATCGACATGATGCTGGGCAAAGGTGCCGTGGACTTCGCGGGCGTGCTGCCCATCATCTACGAGATCATCGTGGTGGCTGTTGTCGCCGCCTTTGCGCAGTGGCTGCTGAGCGTCTGCAACAACCGCATCACCTTCGCAGTCAGCCGTGACCTGCGCAACGCCGCCATGCGGAAGATCCAGACCCTTCCCCTCTCTTACCTCGACAGCCATCCTTCCGGCGACATCGTGAGCCGGATGGTGGCCGATGTGGATACCTTCGCGGACGGCCTGCTGATGGGCTTTACCCAGCTGTTCTCGGGTGTGCTGACCATCCTCGGCACCCTGCTCTTCATGCTGCAGCAGAACATCCCCATCACGCTGGTGGTGGTCTGCATCACCCCGCTGAGCCTCGTTGTCGCCAGCTTTCTCGCAAAGCGCAGCTACAAGTATTTCCAGAGCCAGAGCACTGTGCGCGGCGAGCAGACTGCCCTTGTCAACGAGATGATAGAGGGTCAGAAGGTCGTGCAGGCCTTCGGCCACGAGGCCCAGAGCCTCGAGGCTTTTGACGAGGTGAATGGCCGCCTGCAGAACGTGAGCCTGAAGGCCATCTTCTTCTCCAGCATGACCAACCCCGCCACCCGCTTCGTCAACAACATCGTCTACGCAGGCGTCGGCCTCGTGGGCGCGATCTATGCCGTAGCCGGAGGCATCACCATCGGCCAGCTGAGCATCTTCCTGAACTACGCCAACCAGTACACCAAGCCCTTCAACGAAATTTCCGGCGTCGTGACCGAGCTGCAGAACGCTCTGGCCTGCGCGGCCCGTGTGTTCGAGCTGCTGGACGCCGAAGACCAGACCCCCGAAGCGGAGAACGCCGCAAAGCTCGTGCCGGACGGCCACGTCCAGATCAAGGACGTCTCCTTCCGCTATCTGCCTGACCGCCCGCTCATCGAGGGCCTGTCTCTGGACGTCAAGCCCGGCCAGCGCATCGCCATCGTCGGCCCCACCGGCTGCGGCAAGACCACCCTCATCAACCTGCTCATGCGGTTCTATGATGTCAACGGCGGCTCCATCAAAGTCTCCGGCACCGACATCCGGGACGTGACCCGCGCCTCCCTGCGCGGCAGCTACGGCATGGTGCTGCAGGACACCTGGCTCCGGGCCGGCACCGTGCGGGAGAACATCGCCTACGGCAAGCCGGACGCCTCCCTCGACGAGGTGGTGGCTGCGGCCAAGGCAGCCCACGCCGACAGCTTCATCCGCCGCCTGCCCGAGGGCTACGACACCGTCATCGCCGAGGACGGCGGCAACATCAGCCAGGGCCAGAAGCAGCTGCTCTGCATCGCCCGCGTGATGCTCTGTCTGCCCCCGATGCTGATCCTGGACGAGGCCACCTCCTCCATCGACACCCGCACCGAGGTGCGTATCCAGGCAGCCTTTGCCCGGATGATGCAGGGCCGCACCAGCTTCATCGTGGCACACCGCCTTTCCACCATCCGGGAAGCCGACGTCATCCTCGTGATGAAGGACGGCCACATCGTGGAGCAGGGCGACCACGATACCCTGCTGGCGCAGGGCGGCTTCTACGCCAAGCTCTACAACAGCCAGTTCGAGGGCGTGGAGACTTAACGCTTCAACTTATAGCAATTCGACTTTTTAATGCAGCAGCGGTGGATCGCACATCGCAAAGATGCCGTTTGAATGCTGCACTAATTTCTTGACTTGCGATAAAATTTGCGATAAACGATTTTGGGAAGGAATATAATCGTGTCGAAAGATGAATATTTGATTACAGATCCACCCCTTAAAGCGCTGACTGTTTTTGCGATGCCGATGATCCTTGGCAGCTTTTTTCAACAAGTATACAATATGGCCGATTCCATAATTGTCGGTCAATTTGTTGGCTCCTCGGCACTTGCGGCTGTTGGTGCTTGTGCTGCACTGACCAATGTTTTTATTTGTGTGGCGCTTGGTGCTGGTGTGGGCGCAGGTGTGCTTGTAAGCCGCTGTTTTGGTGCAAAAAATTATGGTAGAATGAAAACCATTGTGTCAACATCCCTGATCAGCTTTTTGATCTTAAGCGCTGTCCTTGGTGTCTTTGGCTTTTGCTTTTCCCATTTCATGATGAGCGGATTACAGACCCCTGCCGATATATTGGAAGAAGCAGTATTGTATCTGCGTGTCTACTTTGTGGGTTTCCCGTTTCTATTCATGTACAACATTCTTTCCACCATGTTCACTTCCATCGGTGAATCCAGAATTCCGTTGGGACTGCTGATATTCTCATCTATCCTGAATATTTTTATGGATCTCTGGATGGTGGCCGGTCTTGGTCTGGGGGTGTTTGGTGCAGCCCTTGCGACCTTGATCGCACAAGGAATTTCTGCCGTGTTTTCGTTTTTGATCTTTCTGTCTCGGATGCGGCAATACAAGAGCTTCTTTAGCAGGTTCGACCGGCAGGAGCTGTATTCCATGCTTCGCATTGCGGTACCATCGGTTTTGCAGCAGTCCACAGTGTCTATCGGTATGATGATCGTGCAGGCAGTGGTAAATCCCTTCGGCACACAGGCACTTGCCGGGTATGCGGCAACGATGCGGGTAGAAAATGTTTTTTCGCTGATCTTCGTATCCATCGGCAATGCAGTTTCGCCGTTTGTATCCCAGAATCTTGGCGCAAAGAAAATTGAGCGTATCAAAAAAGGTTATCATGCTGCACTGGTGTTGGATCTATGCTTTGCAGTTCTTGCTTTCGTGGTCATTGAAACACTGCACACACAGATCTCCTCGTTGTTCCTGGGAAAAGACGGAACCGCGTTGGCCTATCAGGTGTCCGGTGATTATATGAGATGGCTTGGTTACTTTTTCATCTTCATGGGCATCAAGATGGCAACCGATGGCGTTCTTCGCGGACTTGGAATCATGCGGCCGTTTCTTATTGCAAATATGGTAAACCTTGCGATCCGCTTGTCTGTTGCTTTGATTTGTGCACCGCGTTTTGGCATTGCTTTTGTTTGGCTTGCAGTCCCGGCAGGTTGGCTTGCAAACTTCCTTATTTCCTATGCGGCGCTCAGAAGATCACCGTTTCTGTTGTAGTTGGTTCATTGCAGTTTCAGCTTGCAACAAAAAATGAGATAGGCCACCCCTTTCGGGGAAGTCTATCTCATTTTTTTCGTTGGGGCTATTTTGCAACAGCCCCATTTTTGTTTGCTCTGTTTTATTTTTTGCGGGTCGGCAATAGTTTCTTTTTTACCTGTTTTCGGCTTTCAGCACCGTTGCCTCAGCAGGCGGCGGTGTGAGGGTGGAGTGGGCCAGAATAAAGGCAGCGGCGCGGCTGGATGCGATGCGCTGGGCGGCGCGGCGGCGGTCGTTGGAAGCGAAGGTGTGCTCCCCGTCCCGCTTTGCGTCCCAGTGGGCAAGCTCGTCATCCACCTCGGCTTCCGTCGGCCAGAGCCCTTCTTTCTGCGCCACCAGCAGCAGACCCATCCGGCTGCGCAGTTTGCACTCGGCCTCGGCGTGGAGCCAGGCTCGGAATTCTTCCACCGTCTGGCCCTGCACCTTTAAGTACTGGTCAAAATTGACGCCGTTGGCCTGCATCCGCAGATTGAACTGGCGCTGCTCGGCAAAGTAGTTGCCGGCCACCAGCTGCTTGGGCAGCGGGCCGGTGACGTGTGTACCCAGCTGGGCGATGAGGGCCTGTTCGGCCACGGCGCGGGCCTGCTGGCAGCGCTGGGCATAGATGTCCTGCGTCACCTTGGCACGGAGGGCGCGCTTGCCCTCGGCGTCGGCGGCGCGGTCTTCGTCACCGTGGCGGCGGTTTATTTCAAGCTCGATGGTCAGCTCCCGGATAGGCCGGGGCTGGATGGGCTGGGTAAAGCCGGTGTACTCTCCCAGTTCCAGCGGCGGCAGACAGAAGAACTGCACCCCCGCCCGGAAGCCCTCGGCCCGATTCACGGCCAGAAGTTCAAAATCCGGGTCGGTGACGGGCTGCAGATCGTTTTCTTTCATCAGCTGGGCGAACAGGGGCGAGAAACCCTCCAGAATCGCCCGATTGACCGCCGCCGTCAGCAGGTCATCCTCGTCCTGCGGGGCGTCCGGGGCCGCCTTTTCGGCCTGCACTGCGGCTTCCAGCTCTTCTGCTGCGGCAGAAAAGACCACCCGGCAGTCACCGGGTTCTGCCATGCCAAAATGTTCGAGTTTCATTTTCTTCTCCCCCTCTCAGCGGACGATGCCTGCCATCAGCACCAGCAGCACGATGCCCAGCACGACGTACAGCACCTCGGCACCCAGGACGGACTTGTCCCCCTCGACATACATCTCGGCGGGGTCGTCGGGGTTATAATAAAGGGTGACGACAGCCCCCTGTGCAAACTCTCTGCCCTTGGCAGACTTGGGGTAATGGAGGCGGTGGGTGCCGCCAGCAGTGGAGAATTCCAGCAGGTAGGCTTCGCCGTCCCGGCTCTGGACGGTGCCTGCCACAGCGGCCTCGACCTTTTCGCCCCTGGTCATGAGCTTGCGGCGTCTCGACCAGCTCCGCCATGCCATGTAGAACATGATGCCTGCACCGATGAGAAAGATAATGATGTTGAACATTCGCAGTTTCCCTCTTCCGTAAATAGTCCCGCCGGGCCGCTGCCCCGCAGGGGTAATATTTATTGTATCATACTCTGCCGGATTTTTCGCCCCATTCGGCCTATACGGAATGCAACAATTTTTGCAAAAAAATTTGTCGTACTATTTTTGCAGAAAACGCTTGACTTTCTTTGCACCTGTGGTATAATAAACATCGTTCCGAGCCGAACGGCAGCGAACAAAACAGAATATGCGGATATGGCGGAATTGGCAGACGCGTTAGATTCAGGTTCTAATCGGGGCAACTCGGTGGAGGTTCAAGTCCTCTTATCCGCACCAAGAAAAAGCAGAACACGTTCGTGTTCTGCTTTTTCTTTTCGGTGCGAAAGAGGACTTGAACAGGGCGGCGGTGCGCAGCACCGCAAGCAATCAGCCCAGTGGGCTGTTGCTTAGCCCGCGGTTTCCAACCCCTAGGAATGTCTAACAAGAGGACTACCGCTGCCGGAGAATCTCCTGTACCGCGTTGGTTGAAGCGATATTCACATAAAACCTTTCTGGAAACATCCTCAGCGGATAAGAGGACTTGAACAGCAACAGCGACGACCGCAGCCTGCGGCTGAAACAGGGAGGAGCTGTTGGGGCCGCGTTCTGATTTTTCAAAGCCCTGCCAAGGGGCTGCAGAAAAATCAGTAAACGCAACCCGTCAGGCGGTGCGCAGCGGATAAGAGGACTTGATTCTTTCCGTTCAAAGGCAGGGCTTTGCGAAACGCCAAGTCCGCTCATCAAACAGGCCCCCCTGCCCCAATGGGCAGAGAAAGGACTCCCATGCAGAGAATCGACCTCTTCGGCGCAGCAGCCGCCTTTGAAACCGTCCGGATGCCGGACGGCACGGAAGCGGCCATTCCAACAGAACACGCCGCCGTTATCTATGTAAATGAACAGCCGGCCTTCCGGGTGGTATGCACACCCCAGCTTCTGCCGCAGCTGGCGCTGGGGCGGCTGCTGACCGAAGGATGGATCGCCTCCGCAGAGGAAGTGGAACAAATTGCCGTCTGCGCAGAAGGCTTGAAAGTCAATATCTACCTGAACCACCCGCTGACGGCCCGCCGCGCGGCAGCACAGGAAGTTTCCAGCTGCTGCACCGACAATGTCACGCTGGGCAGTCCGGTGGAAGTGCAGCCGCTGCGCGCGGTGCCGCATCTGGACCTGCAGCCGGAGTGGGTGGACGCCCTCGCCGCTGCCATGAGCGCGGGCCTGCCGCTTTATCAGGCCACCCATGCAGTCCACAGCTGCTTTGTGCTGCACGAGGGCCGCATCCTCTGTGCCTGCGAGGACATCGGGCGCCACAATGCGCTGGACAAGGCCGTGGGCAGCGTGCTTCTGGCCGGTGTCCCCCTCAGCGAATGCGTGCTCTACACCAGCGGCCGCGTACCGATGGATATGGTGCGCAAAGCCATCCGGGCCGGCGTTCCGGCACTGGTGAGCAAGACCATGCCCACCGTCCAGTCGCTGGAGCTGGCGCAGGAATACGGCTTACAGCTGCTCTGCGGCCGGAAACATCCGCTAACATCGTCAAAAAGTGCGGGGTGACATCGGTTCGCGTTGACTTACTTTCAGCCTGAGTGATAATATATTAACGAAAAGACCGCTCCGCTGTTGCAGCAGCTGGGGCGGCCTTAATTGTTGTCCGGGGAAACCCGGGCAGAAAAAACAGGCAGGTGATAACATGAAGCAGGCAACCAACCCGTTTGCGCCCGTTCCCCTGTGGCGCAAGCGGCTGCCGGGCTACGCAGCCATGGGTGCTGCCACTGTTGCTATGGCGATCGGTCTTATCGCAATGCAGCACGCGCGCACCACAGTTGCAGGCACCCTGCTGCCGGTGTCGGAGGCGGATGCAGCCGCCTACGGCATCAGCGCAGTGTACCAGCTCGACAACGGCAGCTATCGCGTAGAGGGCTCTCAGAAGGGCTTCCAGAGCGATGTGCAGGCTGCCGTGACCCTTGACGCCGAGGGCAATGTTTCCGCTGTCGAGATCCTCTCGCAGGCAGAGACGGACAGCCTCGGCGGCCAGTGTGTCAACCCGGAGTTCACGTCCCAGTATCAGGGCGCAGCTCCCTTTACGCTGACAGGCAAAAGCTATACTGTGACCGACCCCCTTACCGGTGCCGCCTATGCCGCTGCCGGTGCGGCGGAGGAGCAGCCCGCTGCTGCGGAGGATTTTGACCCCGCGCAGTGGAACGTGTCCGACCCCTCTCCCGAGGCCGAGGCCACCCGCAGGATGTACGCAGCAGGTCTGACCCTCTCGGCACTGAATGGCGAGCCGCTGGCTGACGAGCTGATCCCTCCGATGGATACCAGCGCCGAGGCTGTGGCACGCCGCAAGCTCTACGCCGCCGGTCTGAGCAAGAGTGCGCAGGACGGTGAGGAGCAGGCTCTGCCCTATGCGGACTGGTCTGCAGAAAAGCAGGCCGCTTATCAGCTGGCACAGGCCGAACTGACCACCGGGCAGACCAGTGCCGGCGCTGTCAGCGCAGACCTGACCGAGGTGGACGCCCTTTCCGGCGCGACCATCACCTCGACCGCCGTCACCAACATCGTCAACAACTCGTATTTCTATGTAACTGAGGTGCTCCGCGCAGAGTGACCTCAACGGAGGAATGGAACCTATGGCAAAAACTGATTTTCTGACGGCTGACATGACCCGCCGTCAATTTATGAAGATCTCGGGCAAGAGCCTTGCAGGGCTCACCCTCTCCGCATCCATGCTGTCCCTCTTCGGCTGCTCGCAGAAGCAGGTGGACAGCGGCGCAGTGGCTACCTGGGCGCTGCCCCAGGGCCTGCTGGTGGTCAACGCCGACCTGTGTACCGGCTGCCAGCGCTGCGAGATCAACTGCACGCTGACCAACGATGGTGTGTGCTCCTCTTACATCAGCCGCGTAAAGATCCAGCGCCGTCTGAATCTGGACGGTGCCGGCAACGGCCTGCTGTCCGGCACCGACAACTGCTTTGTCTACTTCCCGGATACCTGCCGCCAGTGCGAGGACCCCGCCTGCGGCAACGCCTGCCCCCAGAAGGCCATCACCACCAATGACCAGGGCATCCGTGTGGTGGACACCGACAAGTGCATCGGCTGCGGCGCCTGCCACGAGGCCTGCCCCTGGCATATGCCCACCGTCAACCCCGAGACCGGCAAGTCGTCCAAGTGCATCGCCTGCGGTGCCTGCGTGGCAGGCTGCCCGTCCGGCGCTCTGTCCATCGTGGACTGGGATGCCGTCACCAGCGCAGCACAGGCTGCCTACATGGACCTGTAAAGAGGAGGAACAACAATGGCTGAAAGTTATGGCTGGGCAGGCAAGATCCTGCGCGTTGACCTGACCACTGGCGAGATCACCACGCAGGATGACGCAAAGTACCATAAGTATATCGGCGGTATGGGCATGGCCTACCGCATCATGTATGAGGAAGCTCCCATGGACCTCGACCCCTACGACGAGAAGGCACAGGTCATCTTCGGCGTCGGCCCCCTGACCGGTGCCGGCGTGCCCTGCTCCGGCCGCATGAACGTCACCTTCCGCTCCACCTGGTCCAAGGGCAGCTCCATCATCGACGCCCACATGGGCGGCCACATCGGCCCCATGCTGAAGTATGCGGGCTGGGACGGCATCGTCATCACCGGCATCTCCGCAAAGCCCGTCTACCTGCGCATCGAGGACGACAACGTCTCCCTCGAGGATGCTTCTGAGATCTGGGGCAAGGGTACGTTCGCGGCCAACAAGTGGATGGTGGAGCAGAACGGCCGTGAGTTCGAGACCGCTTCCATCGGCCCTGCCGGTGAGAATCTGGTGGACTACTCCACCCTGAACACCAGCTTTGGCAACTCCGGCGGCGCCGGTCTGGGCGCTGCCATGGGCAACAAGAAGCTGAAGGGCCTGGCCATCCGCGGCACCGGCAGCGTCAAGGTCGCCGACCCCAAAAAGGTGCTGGAGCTTTCCAACTACATGATGGGCAACCTCATCGGCGGCAACAACAACCACAACGTCCCCGCACAGCCCCAGAGCTGGGCCGAGTACAGCGCCACCTCCGGCAAGAACCGCTGGTCCGGCGCACCGGGCCGTATGTGGAAAAAGGCTCCCGGCGGCCCCGTGGATACCGGCGAGCAGCCCTACAACGACATCAACAAGATCGCGCTGCGCTGCTTCAAGGGCTACTTCGACTTCGGCGCACCGGCTGCGGAGTACACCGTGAAGAACGGCGGCTGCTCCTCCTGCCCCATCCGCTGCTACACCGAGTATGATGTGGACCCGCTGGCCGATTACGACCTGCCCACCCACAACTCCAACACCTGTATGCCCGTGCTGTACGGCACCCGCGTCTACCCGGACGGCGTCCACGACTTCAAGTACGAGGGCGACGGCACCATGGTCATCAACCTGGCATGGTCTCACGCCGTCGATGACATGGGCCTGTGGGACAACTACGGCAACCTGAACCGTGACCTGCTGTGGATCCTGCGGATGCCCCGTGAGGAGGCCACCAAGTACATCAGCGAGGAAGAGTACGACTCCCTGCCCTGGGCATGGGAAAAGGCCGGTGACCCCCGCTGGGAGGTGGAGCTCATCCGCCGCATGGCTTACGGCGAGGGCGACCTGTCCGTCATCGCAAAGGGTACGCTGGCCATGATGGAAAAGTTTGGCCTGCCCAAGAGCTGGCTGGACCGCACCGACAGTGCCACCAACTCCAACCTGATGTACAACGGCTTCCCCAACCACCACGGCCCCGCAGAGGCATGGCAGGTTGGCATGCTGTACAATCTGGTGTATAATAGAGACTGCATGATCCACGAGATCGTCTGCGAGACCGGCTCCGGCGCACCCTACGAGGTGACCAAGAAGGTCATGGAGGACTTCTTCGGCGAGGGCTGCTACGACAAGGCCAAGGCCTACACGCCCATCAACGAAAACAAGGCAAAGTTGGCCGCCTACTGCGTCAACGATAAGAACTTCCACGACTCTGCCACCCTCTGCAACTGGATGTGGCCCATGACCCAGTCTCCCTCCAAGGAGCGGGCCTACCACGGCGATCTGGACCTGCAGGCAGATTTCATGACCGCCGTCACCGGCGAGACCTACACCCAGGCCGGTCTGCAGGAGGCAGGCGAGCGCATCACCCAGATGCTGCGCGCCATGACCGCCATCAGCTTCCAGAAGAACTGCGGCAGCGCAAACCTCCGTCAGGAGCACGACGCCATCTGCGACTGGGTCTTCGACAAGGAACCCGACTTCAAGGCATTCGAGGAAGGCACCACCAAGCTGGACCGCGCCGACATGGAGAAGGCAAAAGACCTGTTCTATGACATCTTCGGCTGGGACAAGACCACCGGTGTGCCGACCCGCGAGACGCTGGAGAAGTTCGACCTCGGCGACATGGCCGACGATCTGGAAGCACGCGGCATCTACGCCCAGACCGAAGCCGCCGCCCAGTGATCTATTCTAAAAACGAGAGGAACTATCATGCTGTTTGGCAGACGCAAACCCGGTTATACCACCACGGTGGACGCCGCCTCCGACCCTGAGCAGGTCATCCTCGACCTGCAGAAGGCAGAGATGGCCGCGAAAAAGAAGCCGAAGGCCGAGGTCTTTGACATCGACGCGGCCAGCGAGACGGCCCGCCGCCTGAAGGAAACGGGCAGTATGTTCGACGGCAGCGCTGCAAAGCTCGGCGAGGACGTCATTGCCGCCGTGCAGAAGGAGACGGATGCTCTGGCCGCAAAGCAGGCCGAGGCACAGCCCGCTCCCGAAGAGACGGCTGCACCGGACGCCGCCGAAAAGCCCCAGCTGCTGGATTTTCTGGCCGCTGCACCGGAGGCAGAGGGCGACCCCTACGCCGACCAGCCCACCGTCACCGCACCGGAGCTGCCCAAGCTGACCCCGGCACAGGAGCTGGCGGGTTACATCCGCTCCCGCTCGGCGGCGGCGCTGGTCACATCCCACGCCCTGCTGGTGAGCGAGGTGGAAAACGCCGATGAGCTTCTGGCCCAGATGCCGGAAGACCCCCAGTGCGCAGACATCGTGTCCCGCGCCGGCGCAAAGGATGCCTACTACTACTCCAGCGCCAACATGAGCGACAACTACGCCATGATCGCGCAGCTCATCGAGGACAAGGACCTCTGCGCCATGGTGGCCGAGATGGTGCGGTTCAACGCCCGCGTCTACCCCAGCGCCACCCCGCTGCGGTATTTCCGCCGCTCGCCCTACGATCTGACACAGGAAGCCATTGAGCAGACGTGGCAATCCATGCAGGGCAAGCCGGAGTACGCCGACATCGAGGAGCTGACCAACAACCAGAACGAGCGGTTCCTCTTCTCCACCCAGCACCTCACCCGCCGCTACGCAAAAGCCATCAGCGATGTGGACGAGTGGACCGACTAAAGCATCCCACACAATCAAATAGGGTATACGAGCTTCTTTGAGCAAAGGTGTCTAAACCGTCGGGCATGACACCGCGCCGCAATGCTAAGGGCTATATCAGCCGGCATTCAAGGGTGGAGGGGGAAACCCCGCCGCCTTCCCGCAGAAGAAACGCTGCAATTTGAAAAAAAGAACTCCTCCCATCCACACAGGGGCTTTCCATGCCCTGCCGCCACTGCAAGGGCGGCAGGGAGCAGCCATCGGCAGGGCAGCCTGCAAGCTGCCCTTTGCCGGAATGTGCGGATATTCTGCGGAGGCGTTTTGATTTTCCATCAAGACGTCTCCGCTTCTTTTTTAACCTGCCTTTTTCTATGAATCCCCGCTGCGCCCCGCCTGAGCCATAGCAGGCCGGGTGTGGCCGGGCATTTGGAGGATTTTTTTATGAAACAGCCTTTCTGCGCGCCCTCTGAGGCGCTGCGCCGCGTGCTGGATGCCGCTGCGGCTCTGCCGAGGCCGGAGACGGAGACCGTCCCGCTGGACGAAGCGGACGGCCGCATTGCCGCCCGGACGCTTTCGGCCCGGATGGACCAGCCGCCCTTTGACCGCAGCCCCTTCGACGGCTACGCCCTGCACAGCGCCGACATCGCCGGTGCCAGCCGCGAAACACCCGCCACCCTGCCCGTGACCATGAAGCTCTACGCCGGAGATGCCCCCGCTTCGCCCCTGCCTGCTGGCTGTGCGGCCCGCATCATGACCGGCGCACCCCTGCCCGAGGGCGCAGACTGTGTGCTGATGCAGGAGCTGACCGACAGCGGCGAGGAGACGGTACAGCTCTATGCCGCCATGAAGCCCCAGCAGAACGTGGTATTCCGGGGCGGGGACATCGCCGCCGGTGCTGTCATCGCCGAAGCCGGTACGGTACTCTCCCCCGCCCATCTCGGCGTGCTGGCCGGGCAGGGATACGCTGAAGTCCCCGTTTACAAGACGCTGACCGTGGGCGTTCTGGCCACCGGAAGCGAACTTTTAGCTCCGGGCGAGGCTTGGACGCCCGGCAAAATTTACGACGCCAACGGCGTCCAGAACGCCGCCCGCCTGCGGCAGCTGGGCTTTGCGGTAAAATGTCGGCACTGCTCCGACGACCCGGAGGAGATCGCCCGCGAGATGCGGGAACTGCTGGCGGAGTGCGATGCCGTCATCACCAGCGGCGGCGTCTCGGTGGGGCAGAAAGACTATCTGCCCGCTGTGCTGGAACAGTTGAATGCGGACATCCTCTTTGCGGGCGTGGCCCAGAAGCCCGGAAGCCCCATGCTGGCCGGGAAAATTGACGGCAAGCTGGTGTTCTGCCTCTCCGGCAACCCCTTTGCTGCCGCCGCTACGCTGGAACAATATGCCATCCCGGCCCTTTTGCGGGCGGCGGGGCGCTGTGAGGAAGGCTGCCTTCTTCCCCGCACCACCCGCACCCTGACCACGGGCTTCTCGAAGCCCAGCAAGGGGAACCGCTATCTGCGAGCCAAGGCCATGGGCGGCAGCGTGACCATCCCCGGCGAGGGCAACGCCGAAGCCCACTCGTCCGGCAGCCTTTCTGCCATGATCGGCTGCAACTGTCTCGTTGAACTGCCTGCGGGCAGCGGCCCGGTGACTCCGGGTGAAGAAGTGGAGGTGCTCAGTTTTGTACAGTGAACAGAAAGAGGCTCTGGCCCAGGAGATCGAGCTCAAGCGCCCGGCGGTGCTGGCCGTCAGCGGCCTGCACAACAGCGGCAAGACGACGCTGCTGGAAAAGCTTCTGCCTGCCCTGCGCAGCCGGGGGCTGAAAGTGGGCATCATCAAGCACGACGGCCATGATTTCACCCCCGATGTCCCCGGCACCGACAGCTACCGTCTGCGGGAAGCGGGGGCCGAGGGGGTGGCGGTCTACTCCGGCCAGCGCTATCTGCTGACCGAGATGTTCCGCCTGACGGAGCAGGACTTGCTGGCGCTGTTCGAGCGCCACGGCTATGATCTGGTGCTGCTGGAAGGCTTCAAGGACAGCGGCTGGCCGAAAATCGAAGTTGTCCGCAAAGAAATTTCGGACACACCGGTGTCTTTCCAGCCGCTGGCGGTGGTGGGAGATATTCCGGGGGCAGATTTTGGATTGGAAGATGCGCAGGCTCTGGCCGACTGGCTCGTTGCCCAGATGCCGGGCCTGTAAGGAGAAGACAGATATGAAACTGATTCGTACCGAAGACGCGGCAGGCCAGGTGCTCTGCCACGACATTACCCAAATCATTCCCGGCGAGTTCAAGGGCGCACGTTTCCGCAAGGGCCATATCATCCAGCCCGAAGACATCCCCGTGCTGCTCTCCATCGGCAAAGAAAACCTCTACGTCTGGGAGAAGAAGCCCGGCATCCTCCACGAGGACGAAGCCGCCGCGCTGCTGTACAAGGCCGCTGCGGGCAGGAACATCCACGGCACCGAGCCGAAAGAGGGAAAAATCGAGCTCATCGCCGACTGCGACGGCCTGCTGAAGATCAACCGCGAAGCCCTGCTGGCCGTGAACCGCACGCCCCAGATGATGATCGCCACCATCCACGGCGACCTGGCCGTGAAAAAGGGCCAGAAACTGGCCGGTACCCGCATCATCCCGCTGGTCATCGAACAGGAGAAGATGGACGCCATGCAGGCTGCCGCAGGCAGTGAGCCTATCCTGAACGTGCTGCCCATGCAGGCCAAGAAGTTTGCCGTCATCACCACCGGCAGCGAGGTGTTCAAGGGCCGCATCGAGGATAAGTTCACACCCATCCTCGTGGGCAAGCTGGCCGAGTACGGCTGCGAGATGACCTTCCACAAGGTCTGCGACGACGACCCGGCGGGCATCACGACCGCCATTCTCGAGGCGAAAGCGGCGGGCTGTGAGCTCATCTTCACCACCGGCGGCATGAGCGTGGACCCCGACGACCGCACCCCGCTGGCCATCCGAAACACCGGCGCGGACATCGTCACCTACGGCGCACCGGTGCTGCCGGGTGCCATGTTCCTCGTGAGCTATCTGGACGGTGTGCCGGTCTGCGGTCTGCCCGGCTGCGTCATGTACGCCAAGCGCACCATCTTTGACCTGCTGCTGCCCCGCCTGCTGGCCGACGATGCCATCACCGCCGAAGATATTGCCCGTCTGGGCGAGGGCGGTCTCTGCCTTGGCTGCGCCGAGTGTCACTGGCCCAACTGCGGATTTGGGCATTGCTGAGAGAATATAAACCTCTCCGTCACGGCTACCGCCGTGCCACTGCCCGGGTTGCGGCACCCAGCATCCGCAGCGCTTTGCTTGCGTCTTGCTGGCCGCGGCCCCAACAGCGACTCCCTGTTTCCGCCACTGGCGGCGGTCGTCGTTGTTGCTCCTATCGAGGGGAGGCTTTGGCAGTCCCCTCAAAGTAAACGGTTTCGCCAGAGGCTCCCCTACTAGGGGAGCTGTCGAGGAGCTTGCGACGAGACTGAGAGGTTGTACGAAGGATAGCGTAAAAATATGAATACATCTGAAACCAATCTGACCCACTTTGACGCCTCCGGCAACGCCGTGATGGTGGATGTGAGCGAGAAGACCGTCACCTTCCGGGAGGCCACCGCCCACGGCATCATCACCATGAACGCCGAGGCATTCGCCGCTGTGGAGAGCGGCACCGTGAAGAAAGGCGATGTGCTGGGCGTGGCCCGCATTGCCGGCATCATGGCCACCAAGCGCACCAGCGAGCTCATCCCGCTGTGCCATCCGCTGCCCCTGACGAAAGTGAGCGTGGACTTCAGGCTTCTGCCCGAGCGGCAGGCTGTGGAGGCGCTCTGCACCGTCAAGACGGCGGGCGTCACCGGCGTGGAGATGGAGGCCCTGACGGGCGTTTCCACCGCCCTGCTCACCATCTACGATATGTGTAAGGCCGTCGATAAGGGCATGGAGCTGGGCGAGATCCATCTCGTCGAGAAGACCGGCGGCAAGAGCGGCCACTACATCCGGGCGGAGGGCGGCTATGTTTGATTCTGCCCAGCGCAATATCCACTATCTGCGCCTGTCCGTCACCGATCTTTGCAACCTGCGCTGCCGCTACTGTATGCCCGACGGCGTGGAAAAGCTGGAGCGGGAAGCCGTGCTCACCTACGAAGAGTTCCTGCGTCTGGCGGCTCTGTTTGCCCGGTGCGGCATCGACACCGTCCGCGTCACCGGCGGCGAACCGCTGGTGCGCAAGGGCGTAGACCAGCTGGTGGCGGGGCTGAAAGCCATCCCCGGCATCCGCAAAGTCACCATGACCACAAACGGCATCCTGCTGGCGCAGCAGCTGTCCGCCCTGCTGGCGGCCGGCCTTGACAGCGTGAACATCAGCCTCGACACCCTGCGCCCCGAGGTGTTCCAAAGCATCACGGCCCGGGACGAGTTCGAGCACGTCATGGAGGGCATTCACGCCGCCCTCGACAGCTGCATCCCTGTCAAACTGAACTGTGTGCCGCAGGTGGGCGTGAACGAGGGTGAGTTGGAAGACCTGGCCGCCCTCGCCGAGAGCCGCCCGTTACAGGTGCGGTTCATCGAGATGATGCCCATCGGCTACGGCGCGGCCATGCCCTGCATCTCGGGGCCGGAGCTGCGGGAGCGGTTTGCCCGCCGCTGGCCGGAGTTTTCGCCCCTGCCCGCCGCCCAGAGCGCCGGGTTCGGCGACGGGCCTGCCGTCTACTACACCGTCCCGGGCTGGAAGGGCGATGTGGGCTTCATCGCGGCGGTCCACGGCAAGTTCTGTGCTTCCTGCAACCGGGTGCGTCTGACCAGTCAGGGCTTTCTGCGCCCCTGCCTTGCCAGCGAGACGGGCTGCGACCTGCGCACCCTGCTGCGGGGCGGCGCAGCCGACGAGGAGCTTTTACAGGCCATCCGGGAGACCATCTGGTCGAAACCCCGGGAACATCATTTCGGAGACAATTCCATGCCCGCCACCCGCGGGATGTACCGTATCGGAGGATAAACTACTATGGGAAAAATTCTGGCGATCTGCACCAGCCCCAAGCGCGGCACCGTCAAGACCGAGGTGCCAAGTGCTGTCCTGACCCCGGAATGGGGCATTGTGAGCGACGCCCACGGCGGAAACTGGCACCGGCAGGTGAGCCTGCTCAGCGCCGAAAAGATCGAGGCGTTCCGCAAGAAGATCTGGGTGGACTATGGTGCCTTTGGCGAAAACCTCGTCATCGAGGGCTTCGACTTCCGCAGCCTGCCCGTCACCAGCCGCTTCGCCATCGGCGACGTGGTGCTGGAGATGACCCAGATCGGCAAGGAGTGCCACAACGACTGCGTCATCAAACAGCAGACCGGCGAGTGCATCATGCCCCGGGAGGGCGTATTTGCCCGGGTGCTGAAGGGCGGCGAAATTCGTGTCGGCGACGAAGTGACCCTTCTGCCCCCGCTGGAAGATCCGCCGCTGCGCGCTGCCGTCATCACCCTTTCGGACAAGGGCAGCCGGGGCGAGCGGGAGGACAAGAGCGGCCCCCTCATCGTGGAGATGCTCACCGCCGCAGGCTATGTGGTGGAAGAGACGATGCTCCTGCCCGACGAGGCCAGGGCTCTGAAAGCACAGCTCATCCGTCTGGCCGATGGCCGTCAGGTGAACCTTATCCTGACCACCGGCGGCACCGGCTTCTCGCCCCGGGATATTACCCCCGAGGCCACCTATGCCGTGGCCGACCGCAACGCCCCCGGCATCGCCGAGGCCATGCGGTACCACAGCCTTTCCATCACCCCCCGCGGGATGCTGAGCCGCGCCGCCAGTGTATTGCGCGGCAAGACGCTCATCGTCAACCTACCGGGCAGTCCGAAAGCCGTAAAGGAGAACCTCGAGTACATCCTGCCCAGCCTCGGGCATGGCGTCCGCATCGCCGCCGGTCTGGACGGCGAGTGTGCCCGCAAGTAACATTGCTGTCCCGCTCCGGCTTGCTGGGACGTGAACATATATGAGGGAATTTTAACCACTATAGAAGGAGAAAATTCATGAAAACCGATCCCATTTCCCGCCGCAGCTTTCTGTCCGTGGTCGGCGCAGTCGGCGCTGCCGCTGCCCTGACCGCCTGCGGCGGCGCGGTTTCCAGCACTGCCTCTTCCGCAGCTGCTTCCGAGGCTGCTGGCGAGAGCGTCGAGCTCATCGTCTTCGCCGCTGCCTCCTTGACCGAGACCCTGAACGCCATCGCCCAAGACTACTCTGCCGAGAACCCGGGCGTCGCCTTCCGCTTCAACTTTGATTCCTCCGGTACTCTCAAGACCCAGATCCAGGAGGGCGCTGACTGCGACCTCTTCCTCTCCGCCGGCCAGAAGCAGATGAACCAGCTGGACATCACCGCTTCTGCCGACGTGAACACCGACGGTCTGGACTTCGTGGACCCCTCCACCCGTGTGGACCTGCTGGAAAACAAGGTCGTCCTCTGTGTACCTGAAGGCAGCGACAAGGGCATCGACAGCTTTGATGCTCTGGCCGAGCACCTGAAGGCTCAGGACATCCTGTTCTGCATGGGCAACAGCGATGTGCCTGTGGGCCAGTACACCCAGAAGATCCTGGCCTACTATGACCTCGACGAAGAGGCTCTGGCTGCTGCCGGTGTCATCACCTACGGCTCCAACGTCAAGGAAGTCACCACCCAGATCAGCGAGGGCAGTGTGGACGCCGGTGTCGTCTACTGCACCGACGCTTACAGCGCCGGTCTGACCCCCGTGGACGAGGCCACCGCCGAGATGTGCGGTCAGGTCATCTACCCCGCCGCTGTGCTGAAGGCTGCCCCCAACGCCGAGGCCGCCAGGGAGTTCCTGGCCTATCTGCAGACTGACCGTGCCGCCACCGTGTTCGAGGGCGTGGGCTTTACCGCAATGTAAGGTCAGCCTGACCGTGAGCAAAAGCCTCTCCCTTTGGGAGAGGTGTCACCGTAGGTGACGGAGAGGGCAAGGACGCTGACGGAGAAGCTCAGGTACGGCGATAGTATCGCTCTGATAAAGAGTCTACCTATCGCTGTGCACCGGAACTGTCTCAACGGGCTTGCCCTCTCAGTCTCGCTTCGCTCGCCAGCTCTCCCAAAGGGAGAGCCTTAAGGCCCCCAACATTCGAGGTATCATTTATGAATTGGTATCCCTTATGGAACAGCCTGCGCATCGCGCTCATCAGCTGCACAGCGGTGTTCTTCCTCGGCATTTTTGCCGCTTATTATATCGCAAAGCTGCCCCGCACCGTCAAGGGCGTGCTGGACGTGGTGCTCACCCTGCCTATGGTGCTGCCGCCCACGGTGGTGGGCTATTTTCTGCTGCTGCTCTTCGGCGCAAAGCGGCCGCTGGGCATCTTCTTCCTGGAGCATTTCGGCGTCAAGCTGGTCATGAACTGGTACAGCGCCATCTTTGCGTCCATCGTGGTGGCCTTCCCGCTGATGTACCGCACCGCCCGGGGCGCCTTCGAGAGCTTTGACGAGACGCTGGCCTGGTCGGCCCAGACACTGGGACAGTCCAACGCATGGATATTCTGGCGGGTGCGGATGCCCTGCTGCCGACAGGGCATTCTGGCCGGTACGGTGCTGGCCTTTGCCCGGGCCTTGGGCGAGTACGGTGCTACCAGCATGATCGCGGGCTACACCCCGGGCAAGACGGCCACCATCGCCACCACGGTCTACCAGCTCTGGCGCACCAACGATGAGGCCGGTGCCATGCGGTGGGTGCTGGTGGACATCGTCATCTCTGCCGTGGTGCTGCTGGCTGTGAACCTCCTGGAGAAAAAGCAGAAAGCAGGTGGCCGCGCATGAGCCTGGAAGTACACATCGAGAAAAAGCTGAACGGCTTCACCCTCCGCTCCGACTTCACCGCCGGGAACACTGCCACGGCCATTCTGGGCGCGTCGGGCTGCGGCAAAAGCATGACACTGCGCTGCATCGCGGGCATCGTGAAGCCCGACAAAGGCCGCATCGTGCTGGACGGGCGGGTGCTGTTCGACAGCGGGCAGCACATCGACCTGCCGCCCCAGCAGCGGGGCGTGGGCCTGCTCTTCCAGAACTACGCCCTCTTCCCGAATATGACCGTGGAGCAGAACATCCTCTGCGGCCTGAAAGCCGAAAGGGACAAAGCCGCCCGCAAGGCCCGCTGCGCCGGGATGCTGCGGGCCTTGCGGCTGGAAGAACTGGCCAGCCGCCGCCCGGCAGAGCTTTCCGGCGGACAGCAGCAGCGCACCGCGCTGGCCCGTATCCTGGTGGGCAAGCCGAAGATCTTGATGCTGGATGAGCCGTTCAGCGCGCTGGACAGCTACCTCCGCGAGGAGGTGGAGGGCGAAGTGGGCAGCCTGCTGGCGGGTTTCGACGGCACAGCCCTCCTTGTCACCCACAACCGGGACGAGGCTTACCGCCTGTGCCGGGACATGATCGTCATGGACGGCGGGCAGGTGCTCCGCACCGGCACCACGAAAGAGGTCTTTGCCGACCCCCGCAGCACCGCTGCGGCCCGGCTGACCGGCTGCAAGAACATCCTGCCCTGCACCCGGGTGGACGCCCACAGCGTCCGCCTCGCAGGCTGTGAGAGTCTGCTGCACCTCGCCGCTGAGGTGCCGGAGGGCTGCACCGCCGTGGGCATCCGCGCCCACGACTTCGCCCCCTCCGCCCCGGGCGCAGAGAATGCCCTGCCGGTGGAGCTTCTCTCGGCCAGCGAGAACCCTTTCGACTGGAACCTCATCTTCCAGCTGCCGGACGGCACCACTCGTCTGTGGTGGAAGGTGAGCAAGACTACCCTCTCCGTGGCCGAACCCGACGCCCCGGCCTGCCTCTCCGCCCCGCCGGAGCGCATCATGGCGCTGGTGGATCATAGCCAATACGAACAGTAAACGCCAAAAGAGCCGGTGCAGATGCACCGGCTCTTGCTCTGTTTTTATGACTCGCCGAAGAATTTCTTGGCAATATCGGCGCTCTGCTTGGCGTCCTTGGCGTACCAGTCCGCGCCGATCTTCTCGGCGTACTCGGGCGTCAGGACAGCGCCGCCCACCATCACCCTGCAGTCGAGCTTTGCCGCATGGAGGGCCGCGATGGTCTCCTCCATGCTCTTGAGGGTGGTGGTCATCAGGGCCGAGAGCCCCACGAGGTGGACATCCTTCTCCCGGACAGTGTCCACCACCGTCTCCACCGGCACATCGCGGCCAAGGTCGATGACCTCGAAGCCGTAGTTCTCGAGGATGACGCGGACGATGTTCTTGCCGATGTCGTGGACATCGCCCTTGACGGTGGCGAGGACGACGCGGCCCTTGCTGGTCCCGGCCCCGCCCCGCTTGGCGATGGCGGTCTTGATCTCTTCAAAGGCGGCCTGTGCGGCGCTGGCGGCCTGTAACAGCTGGGGCAGGAAGAGCTTGCCCTTCTCGTACTTTTCACCCACGACGTCCAGCGCCGGGATGAGGGCCTCGTCCACCAGCGTCAGGGGCTCGTTTTCGTCCAGCAGGGTGTGGGTGCGGGCGGCGGCTTCCCCCTTGAGGCCTTTTTCCACCGCCTGCATCAGCGCGGCAAACGGGCCGCTGTGAGCCGCATCCGCCTCCGCCGGGGTGTTTGACGTCTGAGACGCCTGAGCCGTCCGGGCCTGCTTCAACGCGGCGCTGGCGGGGACTTTATCGGCATAGCGGGCGATGTAGGCCATGCTCTGCTTGTCGCGGTTGGTGAGGACGTTGTAGGCGTAGACCGCCGCCATCATCTCTTCGCTGGAAGGATTCATGATGGCGAGGTCGAGGCCCGCGTACATGGCCATGGTGAGGAAGGTGGTGTTCAGGTAGGGGCGGCAGGGCAGGCCGAAGCTGATGTTGGACACACCGAGGATGGTGCGGACGCCCAGCTCCGTCTTGCAGCGGGCCAGCGCCTCCACGGTGGCCAGAACGTCCTGCTGCTGGGCGCTGGCGGTGAGGGTCAGGCAGTCGATATAAATATCTTCCCGGGGGATGCCGTGGGCCAGCGCCGCGTCCACCACCCGTTTTGCGATCTCAAACCGGGCGTCGGCGCTGGGCTGGATGCCCCGCTCGTCGATGGCGAGGCCGACGACGGCCGCGCCGTACTTTTTGCAGAGGGGCAGGACACGCTCCAACACTTCGGTCTCGCCGTTCACCGAGTTGACGATGGGCTTGCCGTTGTAGACCCGCAGGCCCCGCTCGAGGGCGTCTGCGTGGGAGGAATCCAGCTGTAAGGGCAGGCTGACGACACTCTGCAGAGCCTTCACCACCTGCTCCATGACGGCGGGCTCGTCCACGCCGGGCGCGCCCACGTTGACGTCCAGCACCTGCGCTCCGGCCTCGGACTGGCTGACGGCCTGCTCGAGGATGTAGTTCATGTCGCCCTCGCGCAGGGCCTGCTGGAACCGCTTTTTGCCGGTGGGGTTGATGCGCTCGCCCACCACGGTGATGCCGTCCACGGTGACAAAGTCCATCGGCGAGCAGAGCACCGAGGGCATGGCGTGGGCGGGGCGGCCCGGCTTGCAGTCGGCGAAGACGCCGTTCAGCAGCTTGATGAAATCGGGGGTGGTGCCGCAGCAGCCGCCCGCCGCAAAGAGCTTCAGATCGCGGTAGGGCTTCATCTCCATGGCAAAGAGCTGGGGCGTGATGTCGTAGCCGCTGCCGTCGGCGCGGGGCAGGCCCGCATTCGGCTTGACAAAGACCGGGAAATCGCCGGGCAGGGCCTCGGCCAGCCGCTTCGCCATGGGGAAAATTTCTTTCGGGCCGAGGGAGCAGTTGATGCCCACAGCGTTGGCACCGAGGCCCCGGGCCGTGACGGCGAAGCTCTCGACGGTGCAGCCGGTGAAGGTGCGCCCGCCTGCCTCAAAGCTCATGCTGGCGAGGATGGGCAGGTCACAGTTCTCTTTCGCGGCCAGCAGAGCGGCTTTCAGCTCGTACAGGTCGGTGAAGGTCTCAAAGAAGACGAGATCGGCCCCGGCGGCGACACCCGCCCGGACGATGCGGCCATACTCGGCCACGGCGTCTTCAAAGGCCAGCGTGCCGTTGGGCTCCAGCAGTTCGCCCAGCGGGCCAACGTCCAGCGCGGCCAGTGCGCCGTAGGGGGCGCAGGCCCGCTTGCAGTTGGCGATGCCCGCCGCAATGATCTCTTCCAGCGTGTATTCGCTGCCCGCCAGCTTATGGGCCGACGCGCCGAAGGTGTTGGCATTGATGATGCGGCTGCCTGCGGCGGCGTACCGGCTGTGGATGCTCTCGATGAGCTGCGGGTCGGTGATGTTCAGTTCCTCAGGCCGTGCGCCCAGTTTCAGGCCCGCCGCCTGCAGCATGGTCCCCATGCCGCCGTCGAGGAGGATGGTATTCGGCTGGGTAAACAGTTCATTCGCTTGCACAGGTCTTGCCCCTCTTTCTATATTCGCACCGCGTGTTCAGCACGCAGTGTCCGCACCCGGCAAGGCGTCCTTTCACCGGGTGGTCGCTCAGGCCCAGCAGAGCGGTCACGCTCTTGCGGGGCGTCATCAGGTCATTTTCGGTCACGCAGAGCCCGGCCCGGCGGGCAGTGTCCAGTGCCGCCGCCACCAGCGGCTGCACCCCGATGGGCCAGTCGCCGTAGCCCGGCGAGAAGCGGCCTGTGAGGTACTTGTCCTGCTCTGCGGCCCACTGCCGCAGCTCGGCCTCGGCGGCGTCCGCGGCCTGTTCGGCCAGTACAGAGCCGATGGCGTCCGACGCCACACCGGCGGCGATGTCGCCCACACCGGCCCGGCGTATCTGTCCGTCCACGCCGGGGCCGACTGTCACGGCCAGAAGCAGGGCCTCGCTGCACCCTTCCAGATGCCGGAAGATGTCCTCCCCCTTCAAAATACCGGCCTGCGTGAGGCTCTCCACGTCGGCCTCGAGCCAGACGGCCCGGGGCGTGGCGGCGGCGAGAAGGGGCGCAGCGCACTTTTCCAGAAGGGTGAGGGTAGCGCTGTCAGCCTCGCCCCGCGCGCCGAAATACCGCGCGGCCTGCCGGATGTCGATGGACTCCGGCTTTGCTAAATTCAGGGGTCTGCTGGGGCCGATGGGCATTTTCTGCCGCCTCCTTCTTTTGAATAAAGTATGATAAGTATACCGCACCGGTAGGCTAAAATCAACACAAAAGCCCCTCCCTCAGCATTTTTGCCGGGGGAGGGGCCTATGATATGATCTTTCCTTTCAGCCTCCCCTTGATAGGAGCAACAACGACGACCGCCGCCAGTGGCGGAAACAGGGAGTCGCTGTTGGGGCCGCGGCCAGCAAGACGCAAGCAAAGCGCTGCGGATGCTGGGTGCCGCAACCCGGGCAGTGGCACGGCGTCAGCCGTGACGGAGAGGTTTATCAGCGGATGTCCCTGACCGACACCGCCTGTTACTTCAAAAACTTGTGGACAGCGCGGGCGACGATGCCGCCCAGGATGCCGGAGACAAGGAACTCGGCCACGCCCTGCACGCCGACCAGCAGGACGACGAACATCAGGGGGTTGGCTGCGCCCTTGACCGACACGAGGTTCTGGACGTAATCGCAGCCGTAGAAGGCCAGCACGATGTAGCCCATGAAGAACAGGGTGTTGAGGGCCGGGGCGCACATGGCGCTGACAAGGTAGCTCCAGGTGCCGGGCTTATCGAAATTCTTGACAGCGTTAAAGATAAGGCCGACGCACACGCCCATCAGCACACGCATACCCACACAGAGGATGAAGGTGTTGACGGGGCTGACCTGGAACAGCGCACCGGTCATGGCGGAAGCGCCGGTGACGGCGTCATAGAAGCTCACGGCACCGAACACGCCGCCGAGGATAGCGCCTGCGGCGGGACCCATGGTGATGGCACCCACGGCGATCGGCAGGGTCAAAAAGCTCATGTAAAGCGGGCCTACAGGGACACTGCCCAGGCCGACGGCCTTCATGACCAGCTCAATGGCGACCAGCAGTGCCAGCCGGGTGAGGGTGCGAATGTCATTCTTTTTCATAATTCAGTTTTCCTCCTTGCTGCCGTTCCGCCCTAAATTGTCGGATACGGCGCAAACCTGCCCGTGAAATACACGGGGTCTTTTGTAGAATACAGTCTGAAATATACGGGATGTTTTGTCAGGGAACTCCCGGGGATAGCATTATAAATCAGTAGTGAAGCGGATGCCCGCATCGCGGCGGGCCGTTTCCAGCACACGGCTGACGGCCACCGAGGTGTCCAGCATCCGGCTGCAAAGCTCCATATCCTCGCTCTCGATGGCGCGGGCAAAGGCGTGGAACTCCGCCGCCTGCCGGGGACGGCCTGCGCTGAGGTTGAAGTGCTCTTCCTTGCCCTTATAGGGGTGGAAGGTGACGCCGCCGCAGAAGTTGGCGGTGGATTTCTGGAGCAGATACCCCTTGGTACCCTGAATGATGTACCGGGCCGGGGAACTGCTGTCCTTGGCATTGATGCTCACGGCCTTGAAGCTGCGATACTCCATCGTCAGCACGCCGCTGGTGTCGATGCCCCGGGTGATGTTGGCCGCATAGTGGACCTTGTTGGGCGAGCCGAAGAGGCCCACCACATAGCTGACATTGTAGACGCCCAGGTCCATCAGCGCACCGCCGGCGCAGGCCGGGTCAAAGGACGGCCAGACCTTGCCGGCGCAGAAATCATGATACCGGCTGGAATACTGGCTGAAATTACACTGCACCATCGTGACGGCACCCACCTTGGGCAGCACCTCACGGATCTTGGCGTAGTTGTCCTGATACTGCGTGGTGACAGCCTCGAAGAGGAAGAGCTTTTTGCTCCGGGCCAGCTCGGCCAGCTCTTCGGCCAGCGCCGCCGTGGGGGCCATCGGCTTTTCGACGATGACGTGGCGGCCCGCTTCCAGAGCGGCACGGGTATATTTTACGTGCAGGATATTCGGTACGGCGATATACACAACGTCCACCCAGCTCAGCAGTTCGTCGTAGCTGGTGGTGTGGCGCGGCACACCATACTGGTCGCAGAGGGCCTGTGCTGCACCGGCGCTCCGCTCCGTGCTGCAAAGAGCCTCGACCTTGAAGGGGCTTTCCGGCCCGGTGAGCCAGGGCAGGAACTCCCGGACGATCATGCCTGCGCCGAGAATGCCTAATTTCATCATAAGGTCTCTCCTTTCAGGGCTCAGCCCGCTTTGGCCTCATCGTCCCGGCGGGGACGGCGGTTATTGTGGCTGCGGCGGCGGGGGCTGCTGCCGTTGTTGTAAGGGCGTCTGCCTGCCGGGCGGGGACGGCGGTGTTCACCGTCGCTGCGCGGCTCGTGGTGACGCTCATGCTGCGGCGCATTGAGCTGGTAAAGGAGAGCCAGTCCCTTCAGCAGCAGCTCGGGGTCATAGGTGAGCGGGTGACGGCAGAGCGGGATGACATACTTTGCCAGACCGCCTGTGACCACCAGCGTGGCCGGACGGCCCAGTTCTTCCTCGATGCGCTGAGTGATGCCGTCCAGCAGGACAGCCGTCCCCAGCACAGAGCCGGAGAGCATACACTTCTCGGTATCGACGCCGATCGCGCTTTTGGGCGAAGAAAGATGTACCTGCGGCAGCTGGGCGCACCGCTCCCCCAGCGCCCGCAGACCAGTGGAAAGTCCGGGGCAGATGACGCCGCCCCGGAAGACCTTATTCTCATCTATCACGTTGAACGTGGTGGCGGTGCCGAGGTCTACCGTGACCACCGGCAGGGGGAAATTCGCCGCCGCGTAGGCCGCATCCACAAGGCGGTCCTTGCCGACGGCGTGAGGGTCAGGCACCCCCATCGTGAGGCCGGTGCGGATGTCGGGCGAAACGATGACCGGCTTTTTGCCGAGTCCCTTTACCAGTTCGTACATCTGCTGAAGGTAGGCTTCCTCTGTCTTTT